>Ga0070682_100000185_pt1 | contig 46755 bp, 68 predicted proteins | sample KBSC63LmetaG_FD_64668 | JGI IMG/M metagenome (GOLD analysis project Ga0070682, IMG submission 64668) | Corn rhizosphere microbial communities from Kellogg Biological Station, Michigan, USA - KBS C6-3L metaG | ecosystem: Host-associated > Plants > Roots > Rhizosphere | place: USA: Michigan...
CCCCCCCGTCCTTGGGCATGGCGGGCATGGGTCAAAAAGATCGGCACGGTCATTGCTTAGCGCAGCAGCAGGCACGGTCAATGCATAGTAATTAAACCAGTAAGTAAATAGTTGACAGAGTTAGATTGTCTTGGTATAAACCCGACCCTTTTTATAGGGTCGGGTTTGGATTTGACTTTCCTTGTTTGTTGTGTTAGTCCGCCACGCTTTCCAGCAGGGCCCCCGCCCTCGCCTCGATATCGGTGCGCGCGTCAGTGTTGGCGATGCTGTGGGCAGCGTCGGTCATCCCCTGGACGAGGCCCCAGACAGACCGGGGATTGTAGCCTCGGGGATCTTGTTCAGCGGCCTCGTATGCCTTGCTCGCAACGGGAGTCGTGAACCCGCGCGCACGCATCCACTCGATCACCGATTTCTTATCTCGGCCGACTACCTTGGCTTTCGCCGCTCGCACCGTTGCCGCGATCTGACCCGTGCCAGCGTTGGCATACTGTGCCAATTGCGGCACGGCGCTGGCGACGAATCGATGTGGGCCGCCGGAGGTATGGCGGATCGTGATTTGCTTGAAATCTTTCTGCCCCCAGATGATGCGATTATCACAGACGTAGTCGTACGTGAACGTCGCCAGGCCGAACGTTGCCGCGCCTACCTCAGAGTTCCACACATAGAACCCCCGGCGCAGAACTTCGCCATCCGCTTCGATGGCTTGTTCGTTGACCAGGAAGATGAACACGTCACGATCGCTCGCGTACAGAGTGGTGGCTCGCTTGGGGTCTCGAACAGAGTACGACGCGGCGGGCACCTTCCAGGTATCCAGGTCGATGCGCTCGCGGACGGCGCTGACAACGTCGGCATCCCAGATCCGTCCGTACGTCGGAGACGTTACAGCGGACACCACGGTACTCCCGTTGCGATGGATCAGCAGCTTGGCGTCATTGGCCTCGTCTCCAGCCTCGTGCGTCTCCATTGACCACTGGAGAGGCCCGACGGCCAATTGCGCCGGAAGGGTCCGCAGATACCCCGCCGGGGCCTTAGCACGCTGGCACAGTTGGGAAAATGACCAGTGGTTGAGGGAGATCGGATCGCTCTGTCCGTCAGTGATGGCGATTCCGTTGTCGTCGTCCGCCGTCACCTGCATAGCGTCTAGCGCGACGTCGCGGACGGATGACTCCACCTTGCGCCGCGACACCTTCGCGTAGAGTTCATCAACCGTCAGGAAGCGCTGATCGTCCGGACGGCTGATCCACTGATTAGAAACCTTCATATCGTTCATTTTTGTTGTCTCCCTTTTACGTTGGCGGCGAAACCGGCGGAACCATTCCGCGAGTCGCGTCCGACGCCTAAATCTAGCTTCATGTTTTATGCCATCGATCCGCGGACGCACAAGTCCTGATTTTCCGCGGTCACTGGAGAATTCTCCACATCGGCCAAGTACAAAACCGCCACACATTTCCGCCTCATGTGGCACTTTGGTTGGTGCGTTCTGCCTCACTCTTGCCATGCCCGCCGCGCAATCTCGCGGCTTTTTCGATGGCACACAACATGCTGTGTTGTCTAAGCGAAAGGGAGGCCAAGACGATGCAAGCAATAATTACGACATACATTTCGCCGCTCCAGGATGGCAGCGCGCAGATCCGCGCCAGATGCGACGCGCGCACCATCTACGTTGCCTATGACGAGAGGGGAAGCGTGGAAGGCAATCACGTTGCCGCCGCGCGTGCGCTCGCCGAGGCTATCGGGTGGGTTCCGCCTTATTACGGGCCCATGGTCTCCGGCACCGAACCGGACGCGTCCGGGCACGTCATGTGCCATGTCTTCGCGGAACGGCCGCGAGTCGTCATGTCGTCCGAAAACCTCATGGAGCGCGCGCGCTACCTACTCAATCGGGTGGCACTGGGCAATGCCATCGACGTGACCGACCTGGAACGGTGGCTCGCCGACGAACGGCATGCGCGGGGGGTTACGCCGTGAAAATTCTCCCACGTCGCACGTCCAGGGGCGTAGAGATCGGCCCCCCAAACACGTCATTCGGGCGTTCGCTTGTGCTCGTAAACCCGACCGATCGTGACTGGACGCGTCACCGATTTGTCCTGTCATTTGGCGCATGTGGCGCCACTCACCTAATGGTGTGGTCGAATGACCTGGGCGCCGCTCTAGAAACCGCCGCGGAATGGCTGGCCAAGTACGCTCCCGGTCATGTCATGGCCGAATGGAGTGACGAGCACAGGGAGTTAATTTCCGAAGTGTGCGAGGGGAAAGGAATCGCGTTTCCTGAGGGGTTCGAGACACTTGACGACGACGCCAAATGGGCAATCACTGACGAGGCGGAGGCGGATTTGACCCGCACGGAATCCGGTCTTTTGACGTCTTACGAGTGGGGTATTTCGCTGGAAGATCCCACGCGGGCGGAGCTAGACGCGTTTCTGTATCCGCCTGGAATCGACTGGACGGCAGAGCGCGCGGCTTAGGTCGAAACCTCAGGGGGCCGACCATGCCCCCAAGGGTCTGCCGGTAAAGTGCCGGCACTGAAGAGACCAGCGCAACGGGAGACCACCTATGAACACACTCGCTCTGATTTCGCTTTTGCTGGCCACCCATGGCCAGACCGCTACAACCGTCCAGGCGCCCACTGAAGGCGTCGCCACGGTCACGTCTGAAAGCCTGGACGACGTCACGACCGTCACCAGCGGCGGTAGCGTCACCTACCGCGTCGACGCGGCGGGCAACGTTCGCGCCTATCACCTGGACGGATCGATCACGTGCCTCGATTCCGATGGCAGGGAATGGACGCTGTGAACCCGTCCGAACGTCTCCGCCTGTATGGCGCCCTTCTCCGGGAGGGGATGGCCGTAGTCGCTGGCGAGGCTGGCGAGACACCTACGGCGCTTCGCTGGCTGGCTGCTGTGCAGCTTGCCCTTCATCAACCGGACGATTCGCGCCCGATCGCCATGCCCGCCGGGTCGGTCGGCGGGGTTGTCGCGAGACAATGCCCCGGATGTGGTAGCAACACGATCCGCAGGTCAACTCAATCCGGGGCGCTTCCTTGGCTATGCGCCAATTGCGAGGACTACCGCCCTGACATCATCAACGCCAGCTAACAAGGAAAGGACACACCAACATGCGTCGCATCGCTTTCTTTCTCGCGCCCGTTCTGTTTCTCGCCGGATGTGGCGGGGGGGTAACAATCGGAGAGAACGTGATCACGGGGTCCGGTGGCAACTGCCTGGACGATGGGATCGTCATCACTCAGGCTCTATCGTGCGCTGACTGGCCGTCTCCGTCGGTCGTGTCGTGCCGCGGTCATATCTCAGGCGACGATCACGTGTCCGCCGTCACCGCGTGCTCCGGGTACTGGTCCGCGTCGCTGTCAGATACCGCGCCGTCTGTGGTCACGTGCGTCGCGCGGTGCCCGAAATAACCATTCACCTGTCGACAGAGGAGAATTGCCACATGCCAGACATTTGCAATGGTCGCGTTACGTGCCTGCTGCACAGGGATAACCCTGGACTGGTGGGAGTCGAACCGTGCCCTGGCATGTGCGACGAGTGCCCGGCCGCATACGCGATCGAGATCAATTCGCGCGCGTTCTGTTGGTACCATCTTGCCGTCTTTGCCGGCGGACTGTGCTCTCCGCCCGTTGGTCGACTGTTGACCGACGTTAATCGAGCACGCCAACAAAGGGAGACACACGCACCATGAGCACCGATCAACAAAAACACCTGTACAATGCCGTGGCAAACGCCGTGTCCGGCGGCGCCCGAATCCAGCGCGCCGACGACGCACTGGCAGTTACGCGCATCATTTACGCTATGCTCGTGGAATTCCCCGAGTCCGAGCACGTGTTGATGATTCTCAATTCGCGCGTGGCTGCCGCGCTAGGTGTCACTGCGAATCTTCCGCCGTCTCCCCTTAGCGTGGATCGGACATGAACTCTCTGTCTAACTCCATCTCACGTCTGCGCGCCGACGCGAAGAAAGAGGCCCGCGCGGAACTGCTGCGCGACGCCCTAGCATTTCTCGACAGACGCTCTCGCCCGTCCAGCTTCTGGCGCCCATGGTTCCGCTCCGAGCCATCGAAGCGCAAGCGGCGCAAACCACCGATCCAGTTGTGTCCGGTTCCGCGCTGCAAAAATCGCGCGGCTCCCGTCTTTGGCATGGTGTGCGCCGCGCACAAGGGCCTCCCGAAGTCTAAGATCCGCAAGTACCGCGAGGCACGCCGTGCGAAAAAGGTCGCCTGACTCCTGGCTCCCGATACATCGCGACGTTGCCTACCGGGCGCGAGATATCATCCGCTGCGGTAAGTTCGTCCGGAGCCGCCATCGTCCGTGCTGGCGCGCCGACGGGCATTCCGGTCCGTGCTGCGGTGACTATCTGGTCTCGCGTCGCCTGGATCAGGAGTTCGCGATATCCATGTTTCACGGGCGCTGGCACCACTGGCGCAAGGTGCGCCGTCCACACCTGAACTAGGCGCCTGACTTCGCAAGAGTGGCCGCCTCGCGAAACCAACTCGCGTGGTGGCCATTCGTCTCTTTGCGGGCCGTCAGAATATGACACTCAAGCGCCGCCATAACAAAGTTGGGAGGAGTCGCCCGCAGCGCGCGGCACAGACGCGTGTACCCAGCGAGACCGCCGGGTCCCAGTGCGTACTCCATGCCCGCAAGCGCTCTGATCGCCGGCACCGGGAACCCCATGGCGCCAGGAATGATACGCAGGAGGGACGGCAAGAATTCTCCAATCATGTCACGCCTGCATTGCGCTATCCCGAAGTCCTCCGTCAGCAACGGAGACGTCGGAATCATGTATGCCTCCGCCCGCATCCCGGACGGGAGCATTGAAACGCGCTTCCACTCCGCCATCAATTCCTCATACGTGGCGAGTTCGCGCGTGACACTGGAGTAAAAGCCACCAAGATCGAGGCATTCACGCGCCGAGTTGACCTTGTTTCCAACCCCGCACGTCATGAAACCTTTGCCGTCGCGATACAGGTTCCTCTTGTTTCCCTCTCGATCCACGCTGTCAGACACCACCGCGTTGATGGTGTCTTCTGGCCAGGCTGGTTGGTTCGAGGCTGTCAATTCGCGCGCGCTCTGTTGTTACAGCCTGATTCCGCGTCGGTACGTTCGGCTGCTTGAGTTGAGCACCTTTCGTGCCCTATTCAGGAGCGTCACGCCATCGGACTTGGCCCACACATCGTGTGTACTTCCGTCCTTATCGCGGACGATCATGTATCCGTTCGGCGCCAGCTGCAGCGGACCCGGCGCGGTTCCGCACCAGTCCACGCGCTCCTTCGAGTCGGCGCGGAACCAGTTGGGGAACGCGAAATTCGAAACGTACTCCGGCTCCGGAAGCTTCTGCCCGAATGACGTTATCTCGATGGGGTACGTATCACCCTCCACAGGGTCACACGCTTCCTTTGCCACGCTCCGTCCGTCAGGCATCGGAACCCACAGATTGCACTGTGGATCAACCGCCATTTCGATGCACTCGTGCGAAAGGATCGCCGTGGTGTCACTCCGCGCCAGAACCGTGCCTCTCGGTACGCCAACGAACTCATGGTACCCGGCGGCGCCATCAACGTCCAACGTGTCGGCAACGGTCATGATTCGCGCGATGTCTGCCGCGACTGGCAGATCGTGGGGCGTAGAAAAGAACATGACGGGCATGTAGCCGCCCCAAAGCGGGGCGACGTCGCGACGCATCTGCAAGTCAACCGCCAGGCACGCGCGGTCAAGCTTCGCGTCGTCCAGCGACGACTGATTCAGGACGGCTACAAATGGCATGCGCCGTGCCCCTTACAGAGTCCCGGCGCAGCCAGCGTCGGCGGCAAAAAACACGTTGGTCGCCACCCGTGGGAGATCCGTCGACACGCCGTGCAGGACGCCACTGCCGGTGAAATCGTAGCTACTGGGGAAGGTACGAACCACGGCCGCTACCGTCTTCTTCCCGGTCAGGTACTCCAGCGCCCGATCGTGCATCAGCTGAATTCGATCCCCGGTGTCCTTGTCCATGCTCGCCCTGGCCTCCAGTTGCAACGACGTCCGCGAAAGAACCTCGGCAACGGCACACTGGACCGCCGCCAGACCGTCGTTGCCCGCGCGCACCGCGACGGCAGCGAGGGCCGCGTGCCAGTCGCCAGTGGTGATCAGCGCAGATGCCACGTCGTCAACCAGGTGGGCCGCCAGGTCGTGGATCGCCGGGGCACCGCAATCCACTGCCACCTGCCCTGCCTCCGTCGAGATCGGCCCCGGCGGCGTACTGCCGGTCGTCTTGCAGCCGGCGACGGTTCCCAGGAAGACGAGACACAGCAGCAGCCCCAGGCCGCGAGCGAAGGCGAACACGCCAGCCCATGCGACCACGCCCCCGGGTCCACGCAGCGACGTCGTCACGTCGTTCGCCGTCCGCAGCGCGTCCTTGACCGCCACCACGGCCTCGTCCGTCTTCACCGACACCAGGGCCTTCGCCTGTCCCTCCCGCAGCGTGTACAGAGCAACCAGCGTCGCCATCAGGTTCAACGTCTTGCCGAACGTCCCGGGAATCGGCTGGATCGCTCCGCTGACCACGCCTCCCTGGTACGCCAGCGCGAGCGCGACGAGCGCCTTGAACGGAGTTCGCAGCCGCGCAGTGATCAGGTCGATTCCATCCATGATTGCCCGCAACGTGTTCATTCACCTTCTCCTTTGAATTTTGGTTACCGAGGAGAGTCAATTGTCCGCTAGCGCGGACGCACTGTCAATCAGACAGCAAGCGCAACTGATACTTGCCTTTGCGCTCGCCGTGCAGCGGAAACGATACGTTTCTGACGCGCTGGTCCCAGCATGCCCGACACTTCCCACATTCTCCGGCGCTGTGCCCGTCCTTGCTCCTCGTGTATGACTTGCACTCGATTGACCGCTGCCCAGCAGCTGTCACTTTGCCGAGGTTCCGATTCCCATGCCCGCGGTGAATTGTCGACGTAACGAGTCCGGCGGGAACACCAGTCGCCGGGCGGTCAATGAAGTCGGCGCTCACCCTGACGCACAGATTAGACGGGAACGCGCCGTGCGCCGCCAGGTACCTGCGAACCATGTGCGGCTCGTGAGTTGGCAACCAGTGCCTGACATCGGGGGTGGCCTGGCAGACCATGACGATACGCCGGAGATGCGCCACACTCTGAATGTCGCCCGAGTCGTGCCACCTGAAGTACGGGACGGCCGGATCGACGTACTGGCGCACAAGAACGACCATCGCCTCCACCCACCGGGGGTCTCTCAGGCCGCGCATTCGAGCCCTGTGCGCCTTTACTACCTCGTGCTTCGTCGCGTAGTAGTTCGTCCGTGCGTAGCACTGGCCGCATGCCGTTCGCGGGTCGGCGGCCAGGTCACTCCCGCGCTTACACTGGAACGCCGAAAGGCCGAACGAGCGGCCGGGCATCTTCGACGTCTGCCCCAGCTGCGCGTCCGGCCTTCCCAGTGCGATGGTGGCCGCCTCCCGAAGGTCCATGCCCCTACAGGTCTACATCAGGAGACAGCGGCTCGCGCGATAATTCTTCCTGCGCGCAGTTGTTGACGAAATGCTTCGACCGCGCCGCCAGCTTCTGGATGCGCTCTAGGAGTGCGGCTGCCGAGGCAAGCCAGTGGACGTAATCAGCGCGTGACAGTCCTTCAGGAGGGATCGCCAGTCCTCGACAAGTTCCCTCTGCCTCATGGAAGACGAGCGCAAGTTCGTGGAACCCGTACTTGTCGAAGTGCCCCGGCGGGCGCGGCCATGGGTACTTGGCGACGTACTCCCCCCCCGGGTCGTCTCGTTTTCCAGATCCGCCGTGCCCTCCGCCTCCACTGCCTTCGGGTCGTTCTGCATTCACTTTGCCCCCGTGGTTGTCTTTCTCTTTGCGGATTTGGTGGCGCCTTGCGCTTTCAGGTCGGCGATCTGTTTCAGCAGTTCCCGGTAATGACCGGCCTCTATAGCATCGGATGTCTGGAACCTTTTGTAAATGGGCTCTAGCTCGTGATCTATCAATGGCTGCCAAACGACGGTCTGTACCTCGTGCTTTATGTACTTACCGGCTGAGAACACCTGCGCGGAGATAGTGGCAACTGCCGTCATCACCCCCGCAATTGCCTTTACACGTCCGCTGAGTGGACGCTGGTACCATGCCTTATGGGTCAGGACCGGGACGCCCTCTCGCATCAATCTAACTGGTGTTCGTCCCATTACTGCCCTCCGAATGCGCCCAGCGTTCCCTTGCCGCCAGTTACGGCTACCACTGACACCTGGTACGCGCCGCTGTCCACGATTCCGCCTCTGCTAGTTCCTGTAAAACTAATGGTGGCGCCGAATGTCACGCTTCCCATTCCGACCAATGGAGACGTTCCGAGTACGGCCAGGTTGTACGGCGACGTAATCGAAATATACGCCGGATCGGTGGTCTTGCTGTTGCAGTCCGCGGACCTATTCGAACACCACGTTGTCCTTGACGTGGTCGGCGTAGAACCCTCCCACGTGCCTGCGTTGTAGCAGTCGTTGTAGTCGTCTGCGTCGTAGCTGGTGGCGGGTTGGTTCAAGTTGAAGCAGATGCGCGTGCCGCTCCCCGTGAATCGAATCGCATTATTGACTACGGTATGGTGCGTGCCCTCGTTGCCCACGAAAATTCCCGTGCCGTTGTCGAGTAACACGGAGTTGTTGCGAACCCTGACCTGGTCGCTGGTGAAGTCGGCGGGGGCGGCAGTCGCCTCGTCATCTGGAACCTTGATTGCGACGTCGGTTATGTTTTGCAGGTTAACGACGACGTTGTTTTCGATTGTCGCGTTTATGCAGCTGCCGCACACGATTGACTCGTTGCCGACGTTTACGACGGTGTTTCCTTGGATGAGGACGCCCGTGTTGCTCTCCGCCACGTCAGGATATCCAGGCGCAATCGCTATTCCCCAGCATCCCGGCGTTATCGCTCCAAGCGGTTCGCTGACCGTGTTTCCTATTACGTACAGGTTTGTAATTCCTGTTCCGTGGATAGTGAACGATGCGCCCTGGCATCCTGTCCCCGAAGTCCATGCGGCCCTGGTTAGGACGTTATTTCTGTATATGGCGCCGTCGGCCGTGTTGCGCGTTCCGCCGTAAATGTTGTGATTCAGCTGCGCCCGTGCCGACCCGTTGTTGTCAAAAGTATTCTCGCCGACAACGGTTCCGTCGTCGATGCCGAGATACCCCTGTCCGGGGCAGTCATGGACATAATTCTGTACGAATACGAGGTTGGAGTTGTGATACGTAGGTTGATTTCCGCCGCTGTTGTCATGTCCGATCGAGACCCCCTCGATCTCGTTGTCGCACATTTCGACGTCATTGACCTGGTTGTAGATGAAGTACGCCTCGCCGGTTGACCCATCTCCTATGATGTGCAGTCCGTTGAACACGTACCCGCCTACCGGCGTGCTCGTAGTCGACCCGTGGGACATCGAGAACGCGAACGTGGACGTGGGATCGATGATGATCGGCCTGAATCCGGCACCGCCCCACGCGGCGGTGTACGACATGACGTACGCCCTACTGCTGGCCGTAGATGAACTGTTTACCCACGCCGTTCCCGTCGCTGTCCAGCTTCCTCCGTTGCAGAACTCGATTCCGTCTCCTGCGGGCATGGACCCGAACAGAGACACGGCCGTTGCGAACGTCTGCTTCGCCGTTGCTGGCGTCAGCCCGTTGGCGGCGTCGCTTCCGGCTACGCAACCAGCCTGCGCCCCAGAACCGCAGGCGCAGAAATAGTGAACCGTCCCGGTCGGCGCGGTGTGCGGGCACACGGCGCCAGCGGCGCGCGACGTGATGACGAGCGCCACGACGATCGCAATGCGCGCCAGCTGCCTCACTGGCAAAGCTCCGGGTACCTCCGGCAGTGGGCGTCGCGAGCCGGATCGTGCTCGCTCCCGAACCACTGCCGGGCATGGTGCCCAGGCGCCCCCCCGGCGCCAAGACTCGACAGCCGACGCCACGGTCCACGGCGGCCTCCGGTCTCCCACATCCCCTCTCGCCAGTGAGGATCTGACGTATCGCGACGGCTCGCCATGATGGGGGACCTGGTCGTTGACATGGCCGCCATGAACAGGCCCACCATCCCGGCACCGATCACGGCCGCTCCTACAAAATTCTTCACGGGCTCCCTCCGTAAAACATCGCGTTGAATGTCGGTCCTGCTCCGCTCGACTCGTCGACTGCCAATCCGAACGTCATGTGCCCGCCGAAGTCAGAACTCGTGTACGTGGCTGCCTGTGTCCCGGTTGCAGTCACACGCTTCCACTCCCACGATCCAGTAGCCGGCGCGGTGGTTACGATCGTAAAGCCACTGCCACCTACGGTCGGAGCGTCGCCTGTGTCGTTGATTGCCCATCCGATTAGCAACGCTGGCTGCGCCGTGCTGGTGAAGTTACCACTGCTCAACGCGGAGCCACTGCCGGCTGACTGAACGGCTCCAGCGTGCCCGTCAATAGCACCGGTCGCCGCTCCGGTTATCTCTACCGCGCTTAGGACTGGGAAGTTTGCCGCTGTTCCGAACGTGACCGTAATGGTCACGGAACCTGATGCTGAATTGGTCTTAGCGAATGTACCGCCGCTGCTCGTGAACGACGCATCATTGAGCACGTCCAGTTGCGTGTATGCGCCGTTGACATTGTCTGCAACCGAAAGCGTCGACGTGATGCCAGCAGACAACACGCCGACGACGATCGTGCTGCCAGTCGACACCGTCAGCGACGCCGTCAGTGTCGATGACCCAGGAGCGAACGTCCCTCCAGTCGTGACAGGAGTGCCGAACGCAACAGTAGCTAGCGCCGGAGTCGACGCGGAGACTGCGATCAGGAAGGAGAGAAGTCTTACTACGTGTCGCATGCGTGTTTCCTAGTTGGACGTACCGGCGGCGCAGTACAGGTTCGTGCCCTTGGCCTTGCACGTGATGATATCCAGCGCGGAGGCGGCCGTGCTCAGAGTCGGAGCCGATCCTGCCGTCCCAACCGGACCGACCCAGTGCGTATTAGGACACCACGACCCGATCAGTCGCGATCCGGTTCCGTCCTGATGAACCCATATCGTTAACCCGTTGCTGTCGCCGGACGGCATCGTGCATGTGGACGTCCCAGTCACGCTTGACGTCAGAGTAATGTCGCAATTAACGGACGCCGTAAAATCGCACAGAGCAACGTTTGCTCCGCCTTTGTTTGTCGTGGTCGTGCTGGCGAGCATGTACCCCTTTGCTCCAGTTATCGCACCGCTGATAGCTCCGCCCGTCAGTGGCAAATACACGCCCGCCCCTGACAATTGTCCCCAGATTACGGAACCATCATTGAACAGCGTGATCACATCGCACAGGTTTGCCCCTGTGCTCAGGGTCGGTGGCGTCGACGACGACGCAGTATCCCTCCATGTGACACCGGAGAACCACCCAGAAATCAGCCGCGATCCGGTTCCGTCCTGGCATATTTCCAGGGTGTAATACCCTGGCAAGTCTGGCAGGGTACACGACGATGACGTTACAGGGCCCGTAAGCGTATCTAGATTGATCTTCTTTCCAGTTGCGTTGCTGAAGTCGCACAGGACCTGGCTGGCGCCTGTCTTGTTTCCATTGTTTAAGACGACGAATCCCTGATTCGTGATCCCCTTCTGGGGATGGGTTGCCATATCGACGGTGCCGCCGTATGTGCTCGTCCCGTTGAACGTCCACCCGGACACGGTTGCTCCGCTCGCTAGCGGTACGACGCCGGTTCCTGTTTCGTCGTTGAGTTTTCCGGCGAGCACGGAGGACGCGAACGTGCCGATGTCTGACATCGCGCCACTGGTGGCCACTGCGGCGAGCCCTGACACGGCGCTTGACGCTATCGCGATCGTCGTGGACGTGCATACCGTCCCTAGTCCATGACTCTCGAACGTCACGACGCCAACGTGAGAGGCATCGCCGCAGGAGCCAACGGCGATGCCGGAGGCCGCCAGGCTGATGGTCGGCGTGGAACCTCCGCTCGACTGTACCGGCGCCGTTGCCCCGACGGACGACACCCCGCCGCCAGATGCACCGAGCATGGCGTTTACCTGAGAGGGCGTCAGATCGACCTCGTTCCCCGAGGCGCCGCCGTTGTTGCCCTTGATGGTCAGGCCAGGCGCCTGCGCCAACATCGAGTTCGTGATGGCGTTCGAGTTGACGACCCAACTCGTCCCGGCTCCGCTGACCGTGATACTTCCCTTGTTACCGTCGGTGACTCCGGTACCTGACCCGCCGCCAGGAAGAGGCGTGTAGGAGCCCATCCGGCGAGACGCCGGAGCCGGAGCCGGCTTCTTTCCGCAGCCTGCCGCGAGCGCGAGCGCGACGACTGCGGCGATAATCCTCCCCCGCAGCATCACGACTGGGCCGCCCGCTGCTTTTCGGTCATGTGCTGCGTCGGCTTCCAGACCGTCTGATTGGTGCCGCCGTTGGTCCACACGACGCGGAGGAACGGGACGCCCTCGACGGCCACGTCCACCGGACCATCGACCACCCCGGCGCCTGGCGCCCCGATGGCATACGACTGGAATACCTTGAACCCGGTGACGCCGTCGTCGCTCTTGAGGATCTTCAGCGTGCCGGCCTGGTCATGGTCCAGCATCACTTCGTACCTCGTGAGCAAGAACGTGTCGAGGCGCGACCCGAGAAACGCCGTGTACGAGTCGAATAGAACCGTGTCGCCGCTCCCCGTCGGGAGAACCAGCGCCGCAGCCGTATTACCGATGTCCATCTTTGTCCCTTTCTTCTGCCTGCATGAGCATCATTTGAATCTCCGGAGACAGCAGTCCCAACGGAGACTCAACCCCAGAACTGTACCCGAGTCCCGTTGCCGGCTTGACGATACGTTCCATTCCAGCGCCAGCGTTGTGCATCAACGTTTTCAGGATACTGCTTTGCGCTCCACCCGTGAACACAGGGTCGTATCGCAACGCGCCCTCTGCGTTGCGCGCGGCGAGCCTGTCTAGCCAGTGCGAGTATTCAGGCCGCAAGTGCATGTCCATCGTCAGGGACGAATTCTCGCTCCCCGGACGTCCGTACGATGCGAGTCGACCACGCGCAGCCTCGGCCTGGCCGGGCATACCTTCCGTCGGCCCCCCGGTGCCTCCGCCCATCGCGCTCATTCGCTCCGACGCGTCCGGGAGGTGCCTTCCCCCTGTCCGCCGCAGTTCCGAAAACGAGGGGACCGCGATGTCCTGCCGGGCCGCCTCGGCCAGCTGCATCGTTCCTTCCTCGCCCGGCGCCAGGGCGCGGCCTTCCGCGTCGAAGAACCCCCCCGCCGCCGGCCGCCGGAACCCCGGCCGGCCGCCAACCGCCTCGATGCGGTCAACGGCCTGGCCGATGTCACCGCCCGTGCGCGCTCGAACGGGCGCGCCGTTCGAAGGCCCGGCGCCGGTCCTCGCGACCGCCCCCAGCAGCGCCGCCGCAGGCAAGTCCTCTGGCTTGGCTCCCCCGACCTCCGCCGCGCTCGCCCCCTCCGCCCCGCCGATAACTGACGTCCTGGCAGCCGACCCGAGCCGACCAAAGTCCATCAGGCGGTACAGCAGCGGGACATCCGCCACCAGACCGCCCACGCCGGCCCCTGCGATGCCCGAGACGATCTGTTGGGCTCCCGGGTCGTCCAGGTTGACCATGCCCTCCTGGCGGTCAACGGCGCGCCTGTGGCCCTCCATGCCCGCCAGGTTCCGCCTGGCGGGCGCCGTGTCGTCGTCAGCGTAGCCAACCGGAGGCTTTCCGTTCGTCGCCTCCTGCTCCGCGGCATGCATGACCGTCCCCGGTTTCTCTCCGCTCGCCTCCGCGATGCCGGCTGACAGCAGCCGCTCCCTCTCCGGGGTTGGCAGTTCGCTAACATCGTCGACTCTGCCCCGCCCTCCCACGTCGAACGCCGGCAGTGCCGCGCTAGTCGGCCTGCCCCCCTCGAATGGCCGCTTCTCCTCTGGCGCCGGTTGGAATAGTTCGTCGCCCCTGCGAAGTCCGCCTCCGCGTGGGTCAACGCGCTCGCCAGTTGGCGTGGCCCCACCGGCCTTCCGCTTCGCGACTGCCGTCCGGATCTCCTCGTCGGACAGCCCGGCTTCTACCGCCTCGTCAATTAGATCCTTGAGCGGTTTCACTGGCTCTCACCGGATAGTTCCTTCAGCAGCCTTGCCTTGCGCTGCCCGGCGGTCTCCCCTCCACCGGACGCCGCAGGCTTCTTGGCCGGTGCAGCAGGCGCAGCCGGCGCCGCGGGCCGCGCGGATTGAACCGGAGATCGCGCCTCGTCCGGCACGTAGTAGTTGATCACGCCGTCTATGTAGTCCGGTCCCAACTCATCTGACCACGGCAGCCGAGGATCCTTCAGTTTCGTTGCCTCGGCGTTGAACTTTGAAATGCGTTCCCTGGCGCTCTTTGCGCCAAAGCGCAGCGCGTCCGCTAGCACCTGTTGTTCACCGTCTGACAACGCGCGCCCATCTACGTACCTGCCAACGATGCCCTTCAGCCTCTCAAGCCCGCCGGCTCGTGCTGACATTTGCTCGACGTCTCGATTCGACAGGCTTTGGCCGCCGCCGCCGCTGACCTCTTTCGCAAGTTCGTAGGCTGCCGACGTCTGCAACAGGCCGCTGGGAGAAGAGGCTGCCTCGATCGCGCTCGCGTTTTTCGACAGTCCCTTGACGTCCTTTGGTAGGTCGAATCGATCGGCCAGTTTTGACACGCGTTGCTCGAAGTCGTTGCGCTTGCGCTCCACCAGGTTTCCCTGTCCGGTCCCCCCGGACCCGGGTGCGAACCACGGGTGATTGTTGTGCTCCTTTTGAACGTCGACATTATTGCGCCAGGTGCCAACGTCATGCATGCGACCAAGCTCCGCCTTGTCGGACGCGTCGCCAGCCTTCGTCAACTCCGCAATGGCCTTGCCGACGGGGAGCGCGCCGGTCTGAACCGCCGAGTACAATTCTCCATATCGGTCAAGCTTGTTCTGCGCGGCCATGACGATGACAGGATCGCCGACCGCCTTGGCCCGAGCCAGGTCACCTTGCAGTGACTGGCCGACAGTCGCAAAGTCCTCGGCGTCCTTCTTTCCGGCGCTGTATCGCACGTCATTCGGCGTGGTCTCGACCCCGCCGATCCGAATGCGCGGGTTCTCCGCGTTCCTGCGTGCCGCCGCTTCCTGGTCATTGGCCGACGCGAATCGCTCGCGCTCCGCCTGTGCCTCATCGACGTACCTGCTGTCAGGCTGTGGCGGTTTCGTTTCGTCGAAGGACACCTTGCCGTCTGACCCCGTCAACTGCGTATCGCTTGTCCACTTCGGCGCATCAGGAGTGGCATACCTCGACTCGGCTGAAAACGATTGGTGGTACGGCGTCTTGTACGTGTCGGGATAGTGCATCTCGCCATCGGTCGCGTTTCGTTGCGTGCTATCTCCTCCCTTGGCAGCGATGTCCTTCCAGTACCCACGCATGTCGTAGTCCGACATTTTGTCGTCGGGATTGAACGGCGCCTTGCTATCTGCGACCCATTTGCGGAACTGCGCCTCTTCGTCTGGAGTCAGCGGGGTCTGGTACCCGCCCGCGTCGGCTTTCTTGGCGAACGGAGCATTGCGATCGAAATTGGCGCGAAGTAGCGAGAGTCGGCCTCGCTCTTTGCCTGCCTCCGCAGCGATCTCCGGGGTCTCCCGCGGACCTTCCTCGACCTGTGGCGGTAGTCGCTCGAACAGGCCTCCCTGCTGAACATCACCCGTGCGAGGATCGACCACGCCGAACTGCTCCGACAACGCCTGCGCACTCACCATGTCACCGCGCGCCACGGCGGCACGGATGGCGGCCGTGGTCTCGGCGCGCTTCTGCGTGTTGTGCAACGTCGCCTCGCCGACCTGCCGGCGCTCCTGCAAGTCGAGGCGGCGTTCCTGCTCGTCGTGCTGCTGCTGGTCGCGCGCCTCTTTCCGAGCCTCCGTCTCCCGCTGAAGCGCCAGATCCTTATCGTGCTCCGTCGAACGATTGCGGGCATCCCGGTACGCCGCGGACGCCTCGACCAACGGGTCTAGCGCCCCCTCGAATGGGGAGCGCCGTAGCATGGTGAAATCGATCATGCCCCTTGGGTCCCCTCTACTTGTGCGGAAGCAGGTTGGTCGCGATGCTCCCGGCCTTACCGAGAGACGACATGATATCCGACAATTCCTGAAGGCTGACGCCGTACTTGTCCGCCTCTGCCTGTAGCCACGTATCGTCCAGTTGATTGACGGACGACATGTCACCGTAGATCTTGCTTGCCAGTTCTGACTCCTGCTGGCTGAGTCCGGACACGGACGTAAGCGCATCCTCCAGGCGCCCCTGCCCCGTCGCCTGAAGATCCTTTTCCAGGCCCGCCTGCTCGTTAAACCTGCCCATCCGCGAAGAGTCAGACTCTCCGGCCAGGTTGAATAGGTCGTTAATGTTCCTCTCCGTCGTGGCGTCCTTGTCGTTCGCGAGCGACCGACTATCGTTCCACCTGTTCTCCTCCGACTTGTCGGCGTCGCTTGCAGCGCCTTCGCCAGCATTGAACCGACTGAGGCTGGACGAGTCAGCATTGGCAGCCGCGTTGATACGTGCGTTCTCTCTTGCCATGTCGGCAGAGTCTGACGACGACGCCAGATCTGACAATTGGCTGATGCGATGCTCGCCCATCGTCTGGTCATCTGCCGCCAGGCCAAACGCGTCCTTTATTCTGCTCTCGTGCGCAGAATCGTTGCCGGCAGCTTCGCCAAACAATGCGTTCATCCGGGCCAGCTTCGCGGCGTCTGCCTGCGGAGCCAGGTTGACCCACTGCTGCGCCTGCTGACCGTGCAGGTTCGCTTCGATATCGCTCTCCTGCTGTCCAGCTAGCCCGCTATTGAATCCTCCTCGCGCTGCGCTCGCGCGCTGCGCGCCTTCAATTGCGCGCTTCTCTGCGTAGTCGTAATACGGGTCCAGTTGGCCGATACCGGACTCGTACAACTTCTCCGTGTACCCAGGACCGGACAGATCCTTTCCGTGCTGCGCGTACGTGTTCTCGTACGCTCCGGGGGCATTGAACGCGTCGCCCATTTCATCGAACAGTTTCTCGTACGAACCCTCTCCGCTAAGACTACCGGACTGGGAATCGAACACGCCACGGCTCGCAGTCGGCCCGGTCGGCAGTTCACCGAACAGCGTCTCCGCGGCACTCGGGCCAGTGAGATCTCCGCCGTGCTGGCTGTACCAGTCTGACAGCTGACCTGATCCGATGGGATCAATGTCGTTGATTGACGGGTTTTTCAGCGCATCTGCCGCTCCGCCGTGAAACATGGTCTCTACGTCGGTCGGGGTATCCATCTGGCCGACGTTGTTCTTGATCCAGTTCTCGTACGCACCTGGATCGCTTAACAATCCAGACGTCGGCACGTACGGGTTCGTCGTCGGTGGCGGCTGCGCCGTGGCAGGGGCAGGGGCCGGGGCCGGGGCCGGGGCCTTCGGAGTGGCCGCCGGAGGAGTTACCGCGGGCAGGGCGGTGGGGTTGTTCGTCGCCTGCGCGACTGCGCTGGGATTTGTATAGTCTGGCCCAGGATCGGTTGCGTTTAGACCGATCGTGGACAGAGGAATGACCTGACCAGGTTTTCCCGTGGTCGGATCATTGATTACGAGCGGCTTTGCGATGCCGCCCATTACAGCTTCCAGCTTTTCGGCGGTCCGAACAGTGCGTCGATCGCATCCTGCGTCGGGGCCAGTTTCGAACTGGCCAGGTTGTACGCGAAATCGCGCTGTCCCTGTCGCTCGCCCTTCAGCCTATCGACGTCCGACATGATCTTGTCGTACCCGGCGCGCTTCTCATCGTACGGAGCGTTTACGGCGTCCTTGATTGCGCCTCCGACCGCCTTGACACCCTTGACGCCCTGGTCGACGGTCCCATAGAGGCCGCCCGTAAGCAGGTTGGCGCCAGCGCCTTTCCAGTCCCCAGTAATGGCGTCGTACGCCGCATTGACTCCGGGCACCGCATTGAGAACATGGTCGTACCAGGCCATTTGTAATGCTCCTTCAGTTACTCAGGATTGTAAAGTCCTCCTCGACGCCTGCCAAGGTAAATTGCCCGCCCTCGAACATAATGCGCCACTGGCGCTTCCTGTACGATCCGAGGCTCCTCGCTATCAACACCGGCTCTGGGTCGTCGGGCTTACCTATCTCGAACTCAATCGGCTCGCAGAATTCTCCCAGATCGTCACGGTACGACAACAGAAGCTTTGATGGCGTGGTCCCGGCGATGGCGGTTCTCACTGTGATTCGCAGGCCGTTGCACTTCTTCAGCAGCGTTGTTGAGTGACTAACGAACGCGCTGGTAGCCATGACTACAATCGGTTGGCCAAGGTCATCAGTGGCTGCCGGGTCGAGGACGGCTATGCGGCCGTCTGTCAGTCCTACGAGCCGAAGGTTTCCCTTTTCCTCCCACGTGAACGCTGACATGAATGGCATCGCCGCGAGGCTCGCCAACTCCTGATCGTACCCCCTCCACTCTGACCACGTCTTCGTGGACATTTCGTATGCAAATGTCCTCGACACAGACGGAAACGTAAGCACGCCGTAATCGTACGTATCAACATGTGCTCGCATGCCCCAGCACGTCGACACATCAGATATCCTGGCAATTTCTTTGCCTACCGCGGGCCAACTCGGAAATGAATATGATCGGCCGTTAGATAGGACCACTCGATTCTTGCTGTCGAGACCCATGAACTGCTCGTCCATTTCGATATACGAGTGCGCAGGCCCCCAGCCGAACTGCATCGTACGCGACGACGACACCACGACTGACGGGTCCGGCGCCAGCATCTGGACCGTCTGCGTACCGGCTGCCACCAGTTCGTTAGCGTTCTCGTACAGCCCGACAACAGGATCTGGTTTCGTTTCTGCCTCTGCGTAGTTCAGTCCTGTCTGCCAGGTCTCCGCACCCGTGTCACCGATGTTTGACCAGTAGATTAGCCCCGACGGATCGTTGGCGTTTCCGAACAGGCGCTGCGCGAGAGACACCATGTGCGTCATGGCGGGCGGGTTTCCGCCGAGGCGCGCCGACAGTCCGCTCCCCTCCCATTTCTGTGGTTTTCCGCCGCCGACAATAAGAACCCGCGATCGAGTAGGAACGATCACGGGACGAAGAACTCCATCCAGCATCGTGGCGTTGTCGGCGGGGTCCGACAGGGCAACCACGTTGCCAGGCGCAAGCCATACCCAGATGCGACGGTCGGCGGTCACGTAGATCAGGCGGCCGTTCCACGACCCCATTGCGACAACCGGAGATGCCCATGGGACTGTCGAAGGGAAGTCTGACCACGCGGATATGCCGGGCCGGGGCACGAGCGCCCCAGCCCGGTCGGTCATCCCGTTCACTTGCACGGGCATGGCTCCGGCCAACTCCTCAGAAGAGGAGATCTGGCCGCCAGCCATCTTGATTGCGCCCGTGCTCATGGCTTCAGCCGGCGGCCTGCTGCTGCCCCTCGCCGGTCGGCTTGTCGCTCCCCTGCGCCTGCTGCTGCCCATCGCCGGTCGGCTTGTCGCTCCCCTGCGCCTGCTGCTGCCCCTCGCCGGACGGCTTGTCGCCACCCTGGCCCCCCGCCTGCTCCTGGCTGGACGCCCTGACCACCGGCCGCTCCGGGTCCTGCCTCGTGTCTTCCGGGGGGTCCGGCAAATCGTCGATGGTCACGTTGACCACGCTGCCGAGCGTGAACTTCTCGGCGTACTCCGCATCCACGTACAACGTGAACTCGCCCTGCGGTCGCCGAGACCAGTCGGTGTTGTCACGCGAGCCGCGCGACGGGGCCATCTCGACCCGGCTCCGGCCGTCATCGCGATTCGCCACCTCGACCACCATGAACTTCGCATTCACCTTCATGTTCAGAACTCCTTTTTGCTTTTGGGTTAGCCGACGACCGACGACCGGCCGGCGCACTCGTAGAATAAGCCGCTCTGCGGGTTTTGCATGAAGGTCAAACCGATTCCGCGCCCACTGGCCGGGGCCGGTGCGCCGAGCACCGTGTCCAGGTGGTACGCTGCGGCGTCAAACGTCCACGTCGTTGCGCCAGCACTCGCGTTGATCAGCATGAACGACACGATCTGTCCGGGGCGCTTGGTCGGGAACCCCTCGATCGTTACGACTCCTCCGTTGTTCAGCTGCTTTATCGTCATGCCACGGCTGTACACATCGTCCGGAGGCGTAACGGTCCTATTTCCCGCAGCCTCGACGTATGCGCTTCCGATAACGCGATCGTCGCCGAGAAATTCTCCGAACACATCGGTGACGCCAGTCTGCACTGACAGACTGTCGCACTGGTCAATCTTCAGGCGAAGAGAACCAGAAGGAATGACAATCGTTGACGCAATCAACGATGTCACGTCAAACAACGTGCAATCCGCCATCGGCACATAGAACGAGTAATGCCCAGAAAGAGGGTTCATTGCTATTCTTACGTGTTCGAAGTTGGTATTTGTCACCGCGCCAGCCGCGATTATTCCGTCGGCAAAATATTGGTCAATGGCCACGTTCCTTATCAACACGCCGTCCGCGGTGCCCGCGAACGAAATCGCAGTAGCAAGTGGCGTTCCCGGGATACCTGTCGTCAGGCTCATGTCGCTCAGGTCGATGTTAGAGCACCCGTCCGGGAACACGATCAGGTTCTCCGCCAGGTTGAACCCCTGCAAACTGGTCAAATGCCTTCCGGCGCCTTTCAGGCTCATGTTCGAGCGTGGTATTACCTGCTGAATCCTATACTTCCCTGGCGGCAGATATACGGTCGCGCCGACTCCACTGGCGTAATCAACGGCGTCCTGTAGCTGCACGGTATCGTCGTCGAGTCCGTTGCCCTTCACGCCGAAGCGCTTGGCGTTGACGAACACGTCATCAAGTTCTGACGCCACCGTTCTGCCGTACTGTACTTTGGCGCCGCGTCCAACGTACATGCCGTCGGTGCCGATTGCGCCTCCGATTGACGACGCGATTGCGTTCAAAGCCTTCAGCAAGAACGTCCTGCCGCCGGCAAGAACAGAGTCGCCGCTGACACCGGAGAACCGTGGCGATATCACCTCCACTAGGCCGGCCGATACACACGCGTCGTCTGCGTACGCGTCCACGGGCGCTCCAAGTGAGTCATAAATACTGACCCGACACGGCTCGTTGACGAACACCGCCAGCTTTCCGGCATCGTCGAGGCGATACGAATCTCCCTCTAGAGGCAACGGCTTTTTTGCATCGCGGTCAGAGTATCCTACTACTGGCGACTGGGTTGCTCCGATGCGCGTCAGTCTGACGAACCCTCCAGCATTTACTTCTCCTCCTGCTTTGCGCGACCCGCTGATTGCCAGCGGCGCAATGATACTTGCCATTTCCTTGACCCCTTCCTTACAGATCTGGCAGCGTGAACTTGATGTCTCCGCCCTCGTTCTCTCGGCCGCGTGCCCACTTCACCTCGCGTTGAGCTAGACCATCCAGGTACTGCGCCTGCGTGAGCGGAAAGCTTGATGCCAAGACGATCTTGTGCGCCAGCGAGTACACGATCGCTTGAAACCACCGCTGCGTCAGATCTGACGTTGACCCTGGATCGGCGTCTCGAATCAGTCTCTGTCGCCTTACTCTCAGGATCAGCGCCACCGACGGGATCGGCCATAGCACAAGCTTGACGGCGTTAGTTTTTTCCACCCATCCGCGCGTCGGAGTGCCGCGTGACTCCTTGTTGGAGATGGTCTGATACTCCTCCCAGGCCATCTCGGTAATCGTCGTCTCTGAGTCCTGGCCGGGCACCTTGCACATGATCGGGAACATGACCTCGATCGTGTCCTGCGGAAGAACTATCTCCGCTCCGCCAGCAGGAGCCGAAATCGGCTCCATGCGCTCCATCTGCGTTAGATTGGCCCCCCTGTTGCTCAGTGACTTCAGGACGGTATTCAGATGCTGATTAATACGTCCCAGGACTGCCGCCGGAATCTTTCGCCCCATCGCCGCAGTCGTGGCTATTTCGCACGACTGCCTGATGATCTCGTCAAGCGTCGGGTTGTACGAAAAATTCTGCGAAACGGTCATAGCTTGATATTACCGCCGTCGTCTCCCTGCATCAGCTTGTTTCGCAGCGCCGTCCCGTAAGCAGCCTCGTCCTTTCCGCCAGGTGACAGATACTCACCCTCCTTGACCCCAGGCGGAAGCTGGTTCACCGGGATCTCCGACGTCTCCCCGCCTGGCATCAGGACGACAGCAACGTCGCCGTCGATACGATCGACGAACGCGCCCTCCGGGGCCATGCTCATGTTCCCCTCCAATTGATCGCCGCCCCGCCCACCCGGAGACCCGAACAGTTTGCCGATCGCCTTCTCTCGCTGTTCATCTGACGTCATGTTCAATATCTCCCGTTTGCACGCTGTGGGCTCGACTTTGGAGCGTATCTGTAAATCATACCAAGTACGGCAGCGCCGTTAGCCCTGAAGTTTGACAGCCACTTTCTGGTGTCGTAGCCGGTGTACTCCTGGTCGGTGCCCGTCCACATCGCTGCGGCCTCGTTCGCGTAGATCCTCGTGTCATCCGGAATGCTACGTGCAGAGAACACGCGGCGCGCCTTTCCAAGCTCAGACTTTAGATCCTTAAAATCCTCGCCCATCGCTACCCACAGCGGGGCTAGCCACCCGGCAGAACCGAGCACGTATGCCGCCCCTGCCACTGCCGCAGGGTTCCCGTCTAAGTCAACCACTAGCATGCGATCGGTAAGACCGTATGACGGCTCGTAGTCGTATCCAAGTGCGATCAATTCCGGGTCCTGCGTAAATGACCGCAGCCATTTCCACATGGCCACAACGCGGTCGCTCGTCCCCTCTACCTCGTACAGCGACCTAAGAGCCAGCGCAAATCCGTCTCCTGAAACCGCGCCGTCAAGTAGTTCAAAGTTACCGCTGGAAGGCGGATACCCGGGACTGACTGAATACTGTGACAAGAACTCTCGCGGCGTTTCCATTGACAGTGGCGCCATGGCAGTGCCGGTTGCGCCATCGACGGCCGTTGCGTGGCAGTAAAACAACATCGCCTCTGACAGCATCGTGCTAAGCCGTGCCGCTACGGGCATGATGAAGTTTCCGGTCGCGGTTGGACATCCGTACAGATCGTCGTCGCCAACTTCGTCGATTAGTTCTTTTACGAACCACATCCCGACGGCGTACGACGTCATGAACTGAGATCCGAGGTTCTGTAGGATCTCTTCAACGTAATACGGCCACCCACCAACGTATGCCCTGTTGCCAGATGCATCAACGGTGTAGGCATACGCAAATGCGTCGCAGCGTTGGTGATTGCGCATGGCATGTCCGCATCTGACGGCGGCATCGAGGTACGCCTGATCGCCGAGGATTCGGTAACACCTAAGCAGCGCCAGCCCCGCCAAGGCTGTATTGTCTGCGCGCCAGACGGCAGGGCCTGGCCCACTGGGAAGCGCGCCGTACCTCGCATCGTCGATCGTGCGGCTTGCGAACCGGCTCGTCGGGTCTCCGCACTGCAATCTGCGCAACAGGTCCCCGGCCTCGCGCAATTTCACCCTTGCCGCATCGATCCACGATACCGGGCGTTCGTCCTCGTCTACAATTCCAGCCAGGTACAGCGCCGAAAACGCAGCTGATACCGGCGCGCCCTCTGGAACGGTTTCAGGAGCAATCAGACCGCCGTTCGCTGACACTCCGATCGCCGTCGTTCCAAAATCTATCACGAGACGGAAAATTCTCGCCTCGTCGATGAGGCAGTCCGAGTTCTGCGTCATCGGCCGGGGGTGCTTGACCGGCTTGATACGCAGCGGTCGCACGCGCTTGTTGTGCGCGTCGATCTGTTCGGCTGTCAGACCGTCGGCGTCATCCGGACATGCCCATCGGTTCTGGCCGATGTAGCGCAGGTCGGAGAAATGCCACTCATGACCGCATATGTCGCACGCGCGACGTGGGTCCTTGCGACGATAGTCGTCCGACGTTCCCATTCCCGGGGAAGCCTCTGGATTAGGTAGAGAGTGTTATCCGGCAGCCGGAAGAATCGACGGCTCGCACGCCGAACATTTTGTACGTTGCGCCCACGGCGTTCACTACGATATCTGAATACCGCGACAATCTAACGTCGGAGAAATACATCTCAGTTGCAGCAGCGGTGACGTTAATCGCGTTGCTTGCCCATCCTGCGACTCCACCGTCAACGCTAACGTCGATTATCCGCGGGGAATTCACCGCGGACGTAATCCCGATCGCCGTCGATCCCTTCGTCACGTTTGCGACGAACGTGGACGATCTGATTGACGCCCTGTCTGCCCCCGCCGATAGGAGCACAGCCGACGTACCAAGGGCACACGCGAACGTGCATCCCCATATGTCCATCCCCGCTGCGGTTGCTGTGAGACGCGCGGAGTTGAACGAGATGCCGTGGAACTTGAGATCGGCCGCCTGGACGTTCAGAACGTGAACGCCGCTGAAGACAGGCGCCGCTGGCCCTGCTCCGAGCGCCACGGTGCAGACCCCCGCCTTTGCAAGGTTCTTGTCTGCCGCCAGGGTTTCGATGTGCCCAGACGCACACAGGATAATGTCTCCGGCCGACGCCTGGTCGTATGCATACGCCCAGCTTTTCAGCGGGAATTCAAGGTTCCTCCCGAACGACACCGAGTCGATGCCAGTGAGAGACGACACCCACCACGTGGTACCTGAGAAATAGTTCCCGTCGCGCGTGGTTGCGTCGAATCCTTCAAGCGCAAGCGCGGAAGGGTAAACGGTTGGGCTGCTCACGGCGCTTATTCCTTTTGCTCGTGCAACTGCAAGCCGGCGGACTAGATTCGGGGGGAGACGTCCCTAGTCTAGCCCGCCGGCCACATCCAATTACCTTCCGCGAGCCCTGGCCTACGTTCCGGCGGCGGGCGACACGATGCTGTTCTTGTTCGGCTCGTTCGTCTCGTACGTGCGCGAGAATCGCCACAGCGAGGACGCGCCGAGGATGAACCCCTGCGCGGTCGCCGTGCCGTTGTTCAGGTCGGCGCAGTCCACGTTGACCGCAAACCCCGTCGAGGCGACGTTGTCGATCACCACGCACGCCGTCGAGGACGCAACGGTGTTGGCGAGGACGCAGTTGCGGATGAGACCGTCCAGCGCCGCCACCGTGACATGCACCAGGCCGTTCACCTCCGTGGCGGCGAACTGCATCAAGCAGTCCTCGATGCGGAAGTTCGAGGGGACCGTCGCCCCAACGAACTTGACCCCGTCCGTGACCGCGATCCCCGACGCGCCGTACAGTTCGCTCCGGCGCAACCGGAATCCGGTGGCGCCGGACCCAACCTCGATCCCGATCGTCGCCTTGTGCGTGCTGTCCGTCGCCATCTTCATCAAGCAGCGATCGAAGACGACGTCAGCCCCCGTGACCGCGAGCGCCTTGACGACGCCGTTGGCCTGCCCCAAGTCCAGCTTGATGTTTTCGAACACCACGCCGTTCTTGTTGATCGCCCACTGCGCCGCCGTGTTGGCGAACGAGTGGACGGGCATGTCGGAGACGCCGTTGGACACGCCGATGACCCGAACGCCCGCGACGAGGTTCGACAACTCCGTCCCGGTCGTGTGGTTCTCGACGTGTCCTGGCAACTCGCAGATCACGTCCCCGCGGTTCGGACGACAGGTCGCCATCGCCGCGTTGAGTGACTGGTAGAAGCCGTCCGGATTGCCCTGCATGCCGGGGGGCAACGAGTCCAACGCCGCCGCTCCGGCGTTGTGAACGTACGTGACCCTGCCCCCCGTCGGTACCACCAGCAGCCCGGGAATGATCTCGCTCACTCCATCGAGCCGTTGACTGTTGATTGCGCTCATGATGTCCCTTGTGTTCGTCTCTGCGAAGCCCAGATCAGATCTGGGACATCACGTAGCCGCGGAAGTTCGACCACCCCACCACCCAGCGCGCGGAGCCGGTGGCCACCTTCGTCTCGTTCACGTTGGACGAGGTGTTGCGCAGGCGCGGCGGGCGCCGCATGACGAACTGCGCCCCGCGCTTGGCGTTCGTCTTCACGAACCAGTTGGTTTTGGACGCCATGAACGGCACGCCCACGTAGTCCTCGCTCAGTTCACCCTTGAGCGCGTTCACCGCGTTGTTGGCGGTGTCGTCCTTCTTCTCCGACTTCCAGATCTCGCGCATCCTCCACTTGTACTCCGTCGGACCCACGACCTTCGTGGCCTTCAGGCTGCGCGTGACGTATCCCTCGGGAGAGGGCATCTTCTCGATCATGACGAGCATGACGCCCATGGCGGTGTTCGACGGCGCCAGCGCATACGGGAGGATGTTCGACACGGTCGCGCCACCGCGAATGGGGTGACTGGCATCGCACATCGCCTTGCCGTCCCCGCCGACGCGGCCGTTCGCGGTCGACGCGGCATCGTTCAGCAGGCCGACGGCGTCGTAGTCCTCGGTCAGCGTCTCCGCCTGCCGAAGAACACGGGTCGCGTCGTACACGATGTCGTACTGCGAGTCCTCCTCCAACTCCTCGGGGATGACGAGGCGCTTGGAGAATTTGATCGGCTCGTAGCGGGTGACGATCCCCTGGCCGTACGTGCCCAGGTCCAGATCCTCTCCCTCGCCGGTGCGGTGCCACAGATCGGTCCCCACGAATTCGACGTCGTCGAAATACTTCTTGTCCGTGGTGATCTGGTCCAGGTACATGTGGTGCAACGGCTCGTCCTCGACGCCCTGGTTGTCCCAGATCGCGCCGAGGATCTTGTGCCACACGTTGGCCCAGTTGTTGGATGCGGTTGACGTTGCGCCGCCAGACAAAGACATGTTCTAGACCCCCGAAGCGTTGGTGTTGAGGGAGTCGATGCCCTCGTTGATGGTGAACTTGACCCGGCAATACTGCGCCGAGTAATCCTGATCCGGAGCCTGGACGATCTCCAGGATGCGAACGTTCGCCGCGCCGGTCTGCACGCTGTTGTTCAGCGTGCGGAGGGACGTCTTGAAGACGGAATCGACAGACGTCGCGCTGGTCGCCGTCAGGTCCGTCGTGTTGAACCCCTGCTGGAACCTGGTCAGCACGTCGGCCACGGAGGCGTCCATGCAGCCCTCGTACACGAGGCCAGGGCCCTCCCACACCTCGATGATCGGAGCGAGCGGGTTCATGATGTGAGCGCCGCCAGCGTAGGTGTACCCGGCCGGCAACATCGCGTTGTAGATCCGACGGCCATCGGTGCCGACATACGACACCGACTTGACCACGCCGAGGAGCGTGGTATCGCCGGCCTCCGCAATGATCACGGTGCCGTCGCTGACGGCCTTGACCATCTCGCCGGGCGCGATGCCAGGACAGGAATTTTGCAGCGAGAACCCGCTCGCCACGGTCCGTCTGGTCGAACGCGCACCCTCGGCGTTCAACACACGGAAGCCCCCTCTCAACAGGTTCGACATGTGTCCTCCTTACTCGTCCGACTGCGTGCCCATGACCGACGACTTGCGATCGACCGACGTGCGATAGTTCGCCACGGTCTCCGCCATCTCCTCGGTGTCCAGGCCTTCGAGGTTGATGTCTCCCTGCATCTCCAGCCGCGCCTGCTCGATATCGAGGCGCTTGCTCTCGTAGCGACGGCGCTTGGCCCGCTTCGCCTTGTCGCAGGACATGAGGACGTGTTCACCACGCGTGATGGACTTGCCCTCCTCGATGTCCTCGTCGGCGTCGCCCTTCGCGCGCACGCCGTCCTTCTTGTACGTCTCGACGACGTACCCGGGGATCTGTCGGCGCATCGCGCTCACGGTCCCCTGGTCGGATCCGTTCGCAACCGCCCACATGTACTCCCTGCTGGGGTCGGCGTTCTCCAGCCCGAACTGGTCCCCCGGGTCGCCGCTGACGTCGGCCCAGTATTCTGGGTCCATCGGCTCCTCTTCCAGTCTGGGGACGGTCCGCTGACGCGGGATCGCCGTCATTCCGTTCCGCGAGATTCGAACCGGACGCGCACGCGTCCCGCTCTGGGATGCTTTCCTGGCCATCGTGACTCCTGCTGCAAAGTCACCGCGTGAAGACCCGCGTTCCCAAGGTTGCGGCTAATAATTCCTTGGAGCGATCTACCGGACCAGGGAGCCATGCCCCTGCGGCTATGTTCTGGCTACCGTACCGTCGTTCCCAAGCGATCAGAGCGACGAGGCTGGATAATAATTAACCATCCGCGAAATCAGTTGTCAACTGCAACCCGCCGATGTGCCGCGAAGAATTGTTCACTGCCCACAGGACGTCACGTGCGCGAGCAATGCAAACGTGACCGCCATCGGCCAAATGAAATGAAACCAGGCTCTCACTTTGCCACCTTCACCTTTCCGTTAACACCTCCTGGTATTACTGCCCACGGAGCCGGGTAGCTTCTCCAGTTCAGATTTGCCTTGAACTCCGGCGCTGCGGCTCTGACTGCGAGTTTAACGGCCGCTGTCTCCGCGTTCTCTGCCTGCTCGCGAAGTTCAGCCATCGAACCCGTTCCCCACCACACCCCGTCTGCGAACAGGTGGGCAACTGCGCCGCTGGCCATGATGGCGAACGTCATCTTCGATGTGGGCCCATCTGACAGAACCATCACGGCCGGCGGTGCAATCTCCATTTTATTTGCGACGCCCTTTCTCTACCTGCCGTCGTCGGCCGGCTTGCGCGACTTGTCGTCCCAGCAGCTTACCCCGAGGCCGGCGGTGTGCTGAATGACCTTTCCGATCCGCATTCGCGCGTCCTCCAGGTGGCGAACGGCAAGCATTGCTTGCGCTGCCGCCTCTCCGTGAAGCGGATCTCCAACCAACCGCCTGACCCGCTGCTCGATGGTCAACAGTTCACCTCGCATGGTGTTGCACTGCGCCTCCAGTGGCGACACTTGCGCGGGTACTTCCTGGACCGCACCGGCTGATCCCTCTTCTGCCATAATGCTGCCTCCCTTTGGTTTTCCCGTGTTTCTCCTACTCGTCGTCGTCCCTCTCGAACAGCGCTCCCTCGACGCGGGCGCGTTCGGCCGGACTGAGATTCGACACCGCGCCGGCAGGCAGCGCCATCGCACGCGGCTTTCCGCCCCCGCGTCCCTGGTCGCCGCGTCCGCCGTGCTGAATCCCAGCGAACGGACCGGGGCGGCCACGTCCAGGGCGCGGCCCCAGTTGCGGGTTCTCGGCTTCCACGTATCTCGCCGCCGTCTGCAACGTCTGGTAATTGCGCGGCGCCCCCTTTGCCACCAGAAAGTCACGGTAGGCCGCGACTTGCTGGGTCAGTTCGTTGTTGTTGTCGATCCACGGGAACTCCTGGACGAAGGTGGCGTACCTGGCTGTCGCCTCCATCCGCTGCGCGTCCATCCGCGAGTCGCCGGGGTTCTGACGCGCCCGCAACAACGTCCGCACCGCCTCCGGAGTCAACCCCATCTCCTCCAGTTGACTCATCACGCGCAGCTTCGCCAGTTCGTCGTTGGCGCGCTCCAGCGTCGTCCAGTCGAAGGCACCGGTCCTCGGATCGTGGCGCTGAAACTTGTTGGTCTCCGACCGGATCAACTGCTCCGCGGTGCGGATTCTGTCGGCCAGTTTGGGCTGTGGAGTTCCACCGACCTGTCCCTGCTGCCCCTGTCCCTGCCCCTGCTGCGGCAGTTGGCTTGCGCGTGCCAGCCGCGCCTCCATGGCGCGCTCGAAGTTCGTCCAGCGCTGCTCGACCTGACTGAAAATACGAGACGTGATCTGTTCTTCCAGCGACTGAACGCCAGCGCGACGGTCGCGCCGGTCCGGCTTGCCATTGGCAGCGCCAGCGCGCCCGCCCTTGTCCCGCGCCGTGCCCCTGCTACCGGGGGCGTTCGCCGGCTGCTGATGCTGACCGCGCGCCTGCGCACCACGGCCGCCCTGTTGACCAGACTCTCCCTCGTCGTCTCCGCCCTGTCCGCCCTCCCCTCCGGCTAATTCCTCGTCCGGCTCCGGGGCGTTGATGGTTGCGGTTGCTTCGCTGAATGTCGTGTCTGCTGGCGGCATTGTCGTGTCTCCTCTTGGTGCGTGAACTTGCGGTTAATACTGTACCGTACTCGCTGACTACTGGCGAGCGGCGATGCGTCTCGCCGTCGCGCGTTCCGACTTGCTTGCCGACGGATCGGCGGCCAGCGCTAGCAGCTTCTTCTTGCGCGCAGACAGCGCCTTTGGCGCCTTCTTTGCCTGCTTCATCTCTGGTAGCGACAGGCGAGCGCCGGGGATATCCCCAGTGACCCGCAGGTTCATCTTGCCGTCCATGCCCTTGACGTAATCCGCCCGCCCGTTCTCCAGCGCCTGGCGCAGATCATCGGACGCGACGATATCGGGTCGCTCCACCCACACGAACCGCTGACCCTTTAGGGCTTCCTCGGTGTGGTCCTGCATCTCGTCGCCAGCGTATCGCTTCCACTGGACGATGTGCCCCAGCGTGATTCCTTCCGACTCCAGAACCTCCAGCGCCTTCATGCCCGCCGACACGAGGACGCCTTTTACGTGCGGGCTGTCGTGCTCGTCGGGGATTACGAGCGTGATGTCAGTTCCTGGCACCCTGTGCTCGTGTACCGGAGGCAGCCGCCAGATCATGCACTTGGTACCGATGGGTTGATTCGTCGGTATTTCGAAGCCCCACTCCTTAGCCCGTTGGGCAAGCAATGGGAACCGTGACGAAAACTTACCCTTCGGTTCCTTTCCCTTTCGCTTTACGTTTTCGCGTTGAATCTTCATTGATGATTGTCTCCCTTGGGTCTCCCTTGATGATTGCGAGTGCGGCTTCCAGGCCCCTTGTCACTCCCGCGCAGAACCGCACCTTTGCCACGGTGCCTCCGCGAGCGGCGGACAGCGTCTTGCTACGCGCCTGCTCCAACTCCGCCAGGAGGCGGCGCACCACTGCCTCCGTCTGCGGGTCCTCGTTCCATTCCGCTCGGGAATCCGATACCGATGCCATGTGCCTCCATCATCTGCGCTTGCTGTTTATAGAACATGCCGATGTGCGTGCGCCTGTGGCGGTCGAACAGCTGTTTACCCGTCGATGACAGGTCCTTGAAATACTCACTGGCCTCAAGATCATCCAGCGCCTTGAGGTGTTCGAGGTGGTTATCCGTCGGGAACACGTCGTGATCCTTGTCCTGGAAGAACCCGAAGTTTTCGTCAAGCTGTGACATCGGCGTCGGAGGCTTCGGGGGGGCAGGGGCGGCCGGCGGCTGCCCTAGCGCAGCCTCGAACTCGGGCTTGTCCAGCGTCTTGAACATGTCCTTTAACGCCGCGTAGTACAACTGCGCCGCGCGCGGCTGGTCCTGCTGCAAGAACGGTATCTGCACCAGCCTGTCAAGGAGAGACCCTAGAATCTGCAAACGCTCCGGTTGGCTTTGCAACCTTTGATCTGCGGTGAATGTGAACGCAAACTCGTCCTGAAAATCCTCACGACCTGTCTTCTGCGGCCCAGCCTGATCCGGCGGAACGCCCTCTGTCACGGTCGAAAAGAATTCCTCGACGTCGTCCAGAAATAGACGGTCGTGATAGTTGTAGATCTTCACCTCTTCCGCCAACGCCTCGGTCATGATGCGGCCAATGTTGCCGAGCAAGGCCGTGGCATTGAACATGCGGTCTGACGCGGCCTTCGCCGTCTCGTTCGTAGGCCCAGCCTCTCCTGACATCGTATCGACGTCCGCTATCAGCGTGTTCGCATCCTGCTTCATCTCGCGAATGAACTTGAACAGGCCCTCCGACGGCGGGTCGAACTTGATCTGAACGACGTTTTTCATTTCCTCGCCGTCAAGTTCCGACTCGTGCCATTTTCCCGGTTCGACGGAGAATTCCCCGCGCTTTCCGGCCGTTCCTTTGGGCAGGATTCCCTGCGATGAATTGTGCAGCCGCGCGGACGTTAGGTATTCGCCCTGCAACTTGTTGACCATCTTGTTGGTGTTGACAACCAGGAACCCAATGCCGATTCCGTAGAACCCGGCCGGGTTCGGAAACAGTCGGTAGTGGACCATTTGGTACACGATTTTCTTTTTCGGCTTCCGCGGCTCCGGAGGCATCACCGGCTTCGTCGGCTGCTGGCCGGCGGGCGCGCCAGACTGCCCGAGCATCAGCCAGTTTTTCATGTCTGATTCGTACTTCTGCGCCAGTAGTTCGGCCTGCCCCTTCGCTACCTTCGCCTGCCGCTCATAGCGCGCCATCTCGACAGGATCGTCAGTCTCGCGCACCGTGAGTGCCACCGGCAATCCTGACTTTGCATCCAGGGTAAGGATGACCGGGGTCATCCTCTCCTCGTCAGGAAGGCGCATCCACGTGTGGCATCGATAAAAATCCCGCTGGTCCATGTCGGCGTCTTCGCCGGACGATCTCTCCGGCTTCTTCACCGAGTCAATCTCGCGGCCAACTTCCTCGATCGCGTTTCCCTCGTCCTCCGCCGCCCCCCGCGCCGGGCTCTTGTACACCCTCTCTACGTATTTCTTGTCAAACACCCCGGCGTCTGCCAGTTCCTCAACCTCCCAGCGATAGAGGTGCAGGATGCGCGTCACCCGCGGAACACGCGGCATAAGAGGCTCCACGTCCGTCCGTGAGAAATGGACGATGACATCCTCGGCGCCAACAACCTCGGCGCGCGTGCTCCGGATGGTCGGATCGTAGAATACTTCGCGAAACACAGACCCGGAGATGAACACCTGTACCAACGTCTGGTACATGCCCATTACCCACCCGGGAATTCGCTTCCTGACCTTGTAATTCATCCACCGCTCGCGCCTGCGAGCCAGATCCTTGAACCTCTCTGACGTTTCGTGAACCTGGATTATTGCCCCCTTGGCGGGGCAGATTTGGTCCCACACGCGAGCGAGAATTTGTAATACCAGGCGACACAGCAGCGGATCACGTGGCTGGTTACCGCCGGTTGTCGTCGATTTGTCCTTCATGAGGCCGGCGAACACGCGGATCTCGTCGGCTCGCTGCCTCACCCAGTCAGAACGCGACTTGTTGTCCTTGACAATCTGTCCCTTTGCCTTTTTCGACGACTCTTCGAGCCATTCCGTCTTTTTCTTGTCTTTGGCGAACTCGGTTACGAGGTTTACCGCCTCGGTTGGCACGTCATCCAGGTTTACATCATCGCCGCCGTTGCCCGGGTCGTCCTGGCTCTCATCTGGCTCATTTCCCGCATCGACGTTCATGGGATTGGCGCTCCTAAAATCAGGTCGTCGTGGACGACGTTCGGCGCAGGCTCGTCCTCGTCGAAATCGTCGTCCTCTTCTTCATCTTCTGCCATGTTTACCGGCTTTTCAAGGCACGCGATGCCGAGCATGACCCAGTCTGATTGCTCCTGGTCCTCGGATACGTCGTCTGCGTCGTTCCTATCCTGGACCATCGCCGGGATCGTCTCCACTGGGGACCGGCACCCGTCAACAAATCGAAGCATCGGTCTTGCCATCGTAGTAACCGAGTCCGCGCCTTCAAAGTCGGCCATCACGGTAGATGCCAACCGGCTTACGATCTGCGCCGCCGCGTGACGCCTCCATCCGGGCCCCTGCTTTGCGCGCTTCCATCGGAATCCACGCGCAAGGAACTCCTTTGCCTGCGTAGGAACTCCGGCGCTTTCTCCCTTCCCGAAGGATTCCACGCACAGCGGATTCCTTACTGAATTTAGTTTGCTTTGTGATCGCCGTTCGTCCCAGGTGCCGATCCTGGTCTCATACGCCTGTAGCTTCGCGGAGATATACGACGGCGTCCTGTTAACGAACCTGAAGTGAGCGAACAGGCACATCGCGCCCTGTTCGTCCATGTAGAAATACCCGATGCTCGTTGGGGTTTTGATGCCCAACTGGCACGACCGGAATAGCCTTGCGGTAGGAGGTATAAGGTGCGGCTTGATAACATGGCGATCCGGCTCCCAGAACTCCGCCAGGTAGGTACCGGAAATTAGATCCCAGTTACCCTCTAGGAGCGCCTGACGCAATTCCGGAGTCTTCCCGATTAGCGTCGCCTCGTATTGTCCGGACTCCATCAGCACGGGGTTATCGTCCAGTCGCGCAGGTATGAACACCTGGTCTCGCTCTACGATTCTGCCGTCGCGCAGTCTCACGCGCTGGCGCACCACGCGCTCCGGCTCTGCAATCTTCACGAACCGGCGGCGCACCCACAGCAAACCTTCACCGTCTGGATTCGATGCCGCGCATACCTGCATCAGCGGCTCCAGCACAGGATCTCCCGTGCGCAACCTGGTATCCAGGTAGTCGAACTGCGTCTCAGTGAACAGCGTCAGTTCGTCCCAGGCAATGTACACGTACTCGCGGCTCTTGTGCCGCAACTTGTCCTTCTCGTGCTCCAAGTGGGCGAACTGAAACTTGGCATCGCCAGCATTCGGAAATGTCCAAATGCCCTTCTGTTCCTGGAAGTGAGCATCCGGGTCGGCGGCCTTGAAAAATATCTCGGACAGGTTCTTTATCTGTTCAAGGTCGGGCGTCGTGCGTCTGAAATATATCCCCCACGCGACGCTCTTGAACGTACGACCCTCCCGCTTGGCCTCCGCGTAGCGCGTCATCTCGACCTTGAGAATCCGCATCCACTTCATGAGTAGACAGAGGCTTTTTCCACCCCCGGCGGCCCCGCCAAAAAAAACCGTTCTCTCCTCTCTTGCGAAGAATTTCTCTTGCTGCCCGAGGAATGGAGCGAACACGGTCCCCTTCGGGAGGTGTTCCCGGCAGCACTTTCCGGTGTCGGCGCGGAATATCGCCCTGGACTGACACCCAGGCGATAGCTCGCAGTATCCGTGATCAACTACGACCATTCTACCGCCGGAACATAGCTCGCCGCTCTCGCCTTGACGCGCGCGTTTGCTTCCCGTACGTGGCAACTGACATCAAGAACGCCGCCGCCGGAAGCTGAGTGCGCCATGACCTGCCCGCGTTAGCAAGTTCGTCGATTTTGTCGCAGTCGATGAGATGAATCTCGCGTCTGCCGTGACACATCAGCGTGGCTTGAAGGAGATTGCCAGAGTCGACTTCGTCGATTATAACGTGCTCAACTGGCCCCCCGCACGTGCGACACACTGGCTTGTCGCGGCTCAGTATGTCAGCCACCACCCTGCTTCGTCCATATTGCTTGGTTCTGGTTATCATTGAAATGGCGCCCACGTTGCCTGAACGCGTGCGTACCATGACACTGACACTGACGCGTCGCCGGTAACCGCCAGGACGATGTCATTGCCGTCGATCGCCAGTGTGCAATTCCACGTCGCGTCGTCCTCGTCGCTCACGGATGATAGCGCAGAGAATATTGCCGGGCTCGCCGACGTCGGCCGCCTGACGCCCAGTGCGCGCACGTAGCGGGCCGCCTTCGCACCGTCAAACGACACCCCAACTACCGTGGCGGTGACGTGCGCCGCCTGGTTGACATCAAGCGTGTCGCGCCATAGTTCGCCGCTTCCGCCCGCCGCCGTCGTGAGCGGCGTAGTGCGCGCATACCCGGCGGCGAATAGGGCATCGCGCATGTCGTTAGCCAGCAGCACTAGATCCTTCTCGTCTGACTTTCCCTGGATCAGTCGCGCCCGGCGTACGGGCAACTTCATAGTACCACCGCCAGCACGAAACAAACCACGACGAACGCCGCGAACACTGCCGGATGCAACAACGCCGACAGGACGAGAACTGCGGCGACCGCCGCATACACAAGAATTGCCGGAGACACACCAGGCTTGACCGCCGGCCTCCGGTTACTATCCCGAATCGTCCTCACCACGTCCCACCCCTGTAGGGTCCGGGTATTCGCTCGCCTCTTCTTCTGCTTCAACATCGATCACCTCTCCGCCAGGAAGGCGCTCAAGAATCTTAGGAGGAAGCCCTGACGTAATAACCGCGGGCACTATCAGGATTGCGGTTACCGCATCCTTCGGTGCTTCCGTCTTCTTCTTGATCAGTTCCTTTACGCGTTCATGAATCGCCTGGAACTGTGCCGGCCAATCCTTCTTTGGGAGGCACGAGTACACCGCCAGAACCGCCTGACGCCGATTTACGAACCCATGGAACGGCATGTTACGAATCATCGGCCCCGCGTACGCAAAGTCAGCCGTCCACTCCGGCGCCGACTCCTTTGACAGCCACTCCGCGACGGTCTGTGCCGTCACCCCAATCGTAAGCATCTGGTCAACTGCCGCATTCATCTCGGCGACAAATGCGCTGTCTTGCGCTGCGATTTCGGGTAGGCGGTCGCCGGCATTGTCCTTGGACGCCATGCCCTACCTGTTCCCGTGGTTCCACGGCTGTGTGCGACGAGATGCGCCCCATACGGTCTGCCTGTACGCGATCACGCCCGGGTACGTACACGGGATCCACTCCCACATCAGGTCCGTCCACAACGCCCAAAACACGGTCACACGTCCACCTTCTGATCGACGCCATCGCTCGCTGGCGCCTTCGTGACGTGAATCCCCTCCGCCATCGCTCCCAGTCCGATCTCCGTCATCTTCGCCTTTACCCGCTCCTTAATTGTCGCGAGCACTTCACCTGCCACAGGCCCAATGTCGATCATGAACGCCGGCCACTTGGCCTGCGGAATCGTCTGGAACGGGATGATGCACCGGGCGCGCGCGCGCACCTGGACCTGCGCCTGGTCATCGAACACATGGAACTTCTGCCCCTCCTCGACGCCTGGCGGGCGCTCGATCCCCGGGAGCGGTACGCATTCGACTACGAAATCACCGGGAGCGAGGATGATCTGTGTATCGTCCCTCACCTGAGATGGGCCACCTCTTCCGGCGGCCGAGTCAGCGCCATCCGCGCTTCCTCCCGGTTGAACACTATGTAGTAGTGGTCCGCGAATCGCTCTCTGAACTTCTTTTCCGGCTCCGTTAAGAGCCACGAACGGTCCGCGCGTTTTTCCATCCTTGCCCATGGTCGTCTCCCGTCTGGTTTCTTGATTTCGAAGAACAGAATTCTACCGCCAAAGCTTGCCACTGCATCTGGGAATCCCCTGCCAACGTGTCCCGTGTTCTCGACTTCGCACCCGGGAATGGTCGCCATGTCGGCGATTATCTCCCTAGCGTTGCCGTCTGCCTTCGCTCTCAGGCTCATGCGTCGCTTCCGGCGGCAAGCAGGACCGCCACGGCCGCCCGATATGCGCGCGCCAGGCCGTCCGCCCTCCTCACGGATCCATCTTTGCCGCTTACCCTGGCCTCTGCGCCCATGCGATCCGAGAACTCAATGGCCTTCTCCATTGCAGTTATCACTACTGCCCTTGTCTCTGCCGGCAGTTTTCGCCAGCGAGCATCTTCGTGCCCGTCGGCATCGTCGGCGTTGAAAGTCAGCGTTCCAAGCACGACGTTTGCCGGCAACGTATCGGCGGTAAACAACGACGACGCGTCAGCCGGCGGTTCCTCTCCATCGATCCATATTCCGTTGATGCCGCCGCCGGACACCTTGACTAGTTCGTCTCGCATTCCGGCGGTCATCGCAACGCGAAGGATCTTCATGTCTCTAGCTCCTTGAGGGCGGAGTCGTACGCATCGATCATGTCAGCGTAGCGACCCGACATTTGGCTGTCATTACGCGCGTCGCAGCGCTTCCTTGCCAGCAACAATTCTTCCCGACGCGTCTGAACGTGACCAATAACCATGTCGCGCAGTTCCATCGGCACGTGCTTCCATTCCGTTGGCATCAGCCTCCCTCCGCTGCCTTCTTGATCAGCCTGTTTACCGTCCGCGTCCTACCAGCAGGAATGGCTCCCCTGTCATTCCAAGTGCGCACTGTCGAGTACGACACGCCTAACTCCCGCGCTATCGCGTGAAGCGACATGCCCGTCAGTTTCGCCAGGTCGGACGATGGTCCGGTCGAGAGAATTTTTCTCCCAGGTGTCTTTTTCTCTTGCACGATTGGGCGCGCCCAATGTATCGTCTGTTTTGCCCGGAAGCGCAAGGCCAAAAGCGAACTGGTCACTGCCTTTTTGAGCTAAGGGAAGGAGGTAGGCGCATGTAGATCGAGCCTTTCCATACCCCACCGACCGCCCGTCCCGCGGACTTGCGACGCGGGACGGGCACCTAACAGGGAGACACTGGAACATGCTGGACTTGGCCGAGTTTTCGAGGAAGAACATGGAACGTTGCCTGACCGCTTTCGCCCCGGGACACAGCACGAGCGGGTTCATGCTCTGCGTCCAGGAGGAGGTTGGCGAACTGTCGGGTGCCATTCTCGGCGTGACCGGCGAGAAACGGCGGAAGGCTCACAAGACGGTCGAGGACATCGCGGACGCGGTTGCCGACGCGTTCACGTACCTGGATCTCCTGGCGACCCACCTCGGCGTCCCGCTCGCGGCACTGCCGGCCGTCAGAAGGAGGACGCCGGCGGAGATGCACTCCTACACCGCTGATCACCAGTTCGCAGATCTCAAAATGTTCTGCCTCGGCGTTCAGATGGCTACGGGGCGCCTGGCCGACTGGGTCAATTCCTACGGACGGCGGCCCGAGACGGTTGGACGGCTGTTCGCCGAGCGCATCGCGTCCCTGGCCCATTGCCTTGGGCTCGTCGCATATGCGATCGACGCCGACCTCAACGATTTACTTCCCCGCGTCTTCAACATGGTCTCCGATCGCTGCGGAAGCGATATCAAGATCGCGCAGCAGTCCGCGTAAATTCTCCACCCTTGTGCCCCGGTGCCGCGTGCTGTGGTCCAAAGAACAGCGACGTCAGGTGCCCGTGGTGCCGGTAAGGCTAGGACCCTCGTTCTTTCTGTCGCTTCGAATGAAGGTGAGCCGACAACACAAGTGGAGATTCCTGAGTACGAACAGTTTCGTACTAACCTGACGTATGGTCAGGTGTATCAAATGCTTTGGTCCAATTCGGATGATCCGAAGGACTGGAAGTACAAACGCCGCGGGACTGTCCTCGGCTTTTGGCATCAACTGAAACAGCAGCTGTACCAGCAAATGTTAGAAAGGATCGAACATGGCGACACGATCGAGCACGACGACGACGAATGGAACGACTGAGGGCGGCAAGAAGACGCGGACCGCGACGGTCTGGGATCGATTCAGCGCCTCTCGCAAGATCGCGAGCATCCTGGACAGTCTCCCCGGTCAGGAACGTGACGCCGTCCTGGCGTTCGTGAGCGTTCCCCGTCAGACCACCATCCCGGCCGTCGGTCAGCCGGATCAGGACAAGGCGTAGGCCCCATGTCGTCGAGGGAGACGCGACGGCATCAGGCGGTTGATGGGAAGCGAGCGGAGGACTATTTCGTAGACCCCGACTGTCTGTACATGGAGACAGACAAGCGGGCTCCGCTTTACGACCCCCGCATCGAACTGGAAGTTCTGGACTCCCAGGTCGATGTGTTCGCGCAACTTCAGCAGACCAAGGACGTCGTCGTCCGCAACAACGGCGGGCGACTGGAAGTGATCAGCGGCCTTCAGACCCTGAAAACCATCCTGAAGTACAACAAGCTCAGGAAGAAGGAAGGGCTCCCGCTTGCGCAGGTGAGAATCACCGTTCGCAAGGCGCCGACTGACGCTGACGTCCTCTTGTTCCGCGAGGCCGCGAACCTCCGCCGTCCGTCGCTCCCCTCGATGCTTGCGACCGCTGTCTTTCAGCATCAGCAGCAAGGCATCGCCATCGAGACCAGCGTCACTTACCTGGCGCTGGACTCGGTGTCTCATGCCCAGCAGCTGCTGAAGCTGTACGAACTGCACCGTTCGGTAAAGGACGCCGTTGACGAGGGTCGGTTGTCCCTGTCTCGCGCGGTCAAGCGGTTCAAGGGCATGGCGCTCACCGAGCAGAAGGAGAAGCTGGAAGAAGTGATTTCGGGGCGCGACCCCACCCAGCACGCGCCAAAGAAACTGAAGACTGGACGGCCGTCAATCGCCGTCGTTCGCAAGCTGTACGAGTACCCACATATCCAGGAGAAGCTGACCAAGCGAGAGGTGGAGTTGCTTCACTGGGTCCTTGAGGGCGGCGACCTGGACAACATCGTGAAGGGGCTCTCTGCCGCCGTCTCCGACGCTGATCCGGAGCACGTGTCCCCGGGGTACGACCACGTACACGCGGACTTCATGGTTGCCGGGAAGAATTCTAACTATTGCTCCCGTTGCTGGCCGCTTGGTGATCCGCCAAAGAACAAGGTGGTTCATGACTGCGACTTCAAGGAAGAGAAGGTCGGAGACGAAGTTGTCCCGCTGTGCTCGACTTGCCGGCAACGTGCGCCGATGGGTGTGATTCCGTGAGTGGCAAGGACGCTGCGTCACGGTCAGTGACCGAGGATACGTCCGACGGCTACCACACTTTTCGCGAACTGTACGACCACCGGATCACGCTGTACCTGGCGCTATGCCGACTCGCCGCTGCGGCTGGTCGCACGATCTGGAAAAGCAAGGTCCACAGCGACGGCTCCAGTTTTGAAGGCTGGTTCGTTCTCGGCGTCGGCGAAGCGCCCGGTGAGCAAATCACCTACCACTTGCCGCTGTCGCGCTGGGACGAGGCGGACTTCCCCGAGTGTGTCCCGCCGCCCTTCGACGGTCATTCGAGCGCCGACGTGCTAGAGCGGCTGAAGCGCATCGAAGCCCTGGCAGCGCTCCCCGCCGTGACGGGGGATGCGACGAGGGACGCCCTGTCAATGGCCGACAAGTCGAGGCTGTGGGACGCGTTGCACACGCTCGTCATGGCGAGCGGAGGCAACCCGGGGAACACGTCGGTGGCACGGCAGCTTGCGGTCATCGAGACAGAGAACGCCGTGGCCGCCATTATCACCGCCCACCGAGAGCGAGCGGCACGGTCCAAATTCCCCGAAGGCATGACCATGGGCGACCGGGAACACCTCGTCGTATTTGGCGGCTCGATGTGCTGGCACGGACGCTGCCCGAACTGTGGCAATTCCGTGGAAGGCGAGTGGTTCGACGGCAGCGAGATTCGGTGCTTCGGCTGCGAAAAGGTCCTCGTAGCAGCGTGCTCCACGGATGCCGCTGGTGTTCATCACTGGTCGTTCGACGTCGTCGAGTGCGTGGTTGACGATGACGATGACGCCGCCCCGGAGCCACCGCCCGCCGCGCGTCCGCCCGTAAGCCACGATGGCGTCGCGCCTCATCAGTTCCAAGAGGACGAAGAAGACGACCTGTGCCACCGATGCAGGGGCGCGTCCGACGACCCCATCCATCGGCCACCGCCCGCCGCGCGTCCGGTGTGCAGAGCGTGGTGCGGAGGAACAGGAGAGAAGACGCCGATCGTCGCCGACGTGTGGTGGTCCGGTCGTCATAACTTTTGTTCGAGAGAATGCCGCAAAGCCGGCCGCCCGTTGAACCCACCGCCCGCCGTACCGGAGGGTAAGTAGCCATGGCACGCGAGAACAAGGGACCGTGCAAGCGGCGGCGTGGTGGCGTCCTGGTTCTTTGCAATCCCCTGGCGATGTCGATCTCGTCCGGACTCGTCGGCATCGACGTTCATCAGTCGATCAACTTCAAGACGGGGAAGCTGACCAGCTACGTCGGTTGCCGCGCGGATCGCAAGGCGCCCGTGATGCTGTTCAACGCCTGCCCGTTCTGCCGGTTCGAGTACGTCATCAAGAAGCCTGAGCCGAAGCCCTCTATGCCGGTGAAGCCGTGATCACCGCGGACCAGCTTCTCTGCCACGCCATCGGCGATTACCTCATCCAGTCCGACTGGATGGCGATGAACAAAACGAAACGGTCGTTGCCTTGTTTCGTCCATGCCCTGTCGTACGCGGGTGTGTTCGCGTTCTTCCTCACCCCGTCCGTAGCCGCCGTCGTCGTCATCGCCGCTACTCACTTCATCATCGACAGGTGGCGTCTGGCGCGCTTCGTGGTCTACGCGAAGAACTTCCCATGGGAGAAATGGGAGGACTGCATCGATACGGGTTACTACAAGAGCCGTCCGGCCTGGATGGCGGTCTGGCTCCTCATTATCGCCGACAACATCTTGCACGTCGCCATCAACGGCTTGGCGATTCGGCATCTCCGGTGAGCGATTCGTCTTCCGACCTGAAACCGGAAGAACCGAATCGCTGCATCGCCGTGGACTGCGCCAAGCCTATCAAGAAGCCCATGTTGATGTGCCGGCGCCATTGGGGCATGGCCACCTATTCGCTTCGCGCCCGCGTGTCAGCGCTGTTCAAGGCCAATGACTTCGGCGCCGAGTGGGAACAGGCAACGGGAGATCTCGTCAGGCGTGTGAACGCCTTCGAAAACAACCTCAAGTCCAGGAGGAAGTGATGTGCTTCGACGGCGACATGGCTGACGTCTGGAAGACTCGCGCGGTTCGGGCTCGCAAGCCTCATCGGTGTAATGAGTGCCGTTTGCCGATACCAGTCGGGGACGTTTACATTCACATCGACAGCCTGTTTGAAGGCGAATGGGACCACTACCGCGTCCACAATGGTTGCTATGAGCTTTCCAAGTTCATCGACAAAACTCTGTGCGGCAGTTCTGGTTTTCCAATCGGGTACTTGAGCGAGGAAATCTCCAGCCAGGACAGCGAAGACGCGCATCCGCACTTGCGCGATAACGACGACTTCGACATTTGCCCACCCGATTGCATGGGCATGTCCACCAGGGGAACGCTGGAGTGGCTGTGGGACATGATTCGCCTGCCGTATCTAGAGATTCAGCAACCAACTAATTGACCGTTACGCGTATCTGACGTAACGTAGAAAACACGGATGGCTGGATTCGTCAAATTCCACACGAGTATTCTTGAATCCACTCTCTGGGAGGACCCCGACCTATTCCGTCTGTTCGCTACTGCGCTGCTGATGGCGGCGCCAAGGGAAATCAAAGAGCCGACGCCAGCGATTTCAATACGCAACCTGGAATTAACAGGGTTCGTTGTTCAACCGGGTTGGTACGGGTTCGTGTCTTCAGCTGGAATTGGGATTGTTTCTCGCGCTCTCATGTCGCGCGAGGTTGGGATGACAAAACTTGAGGCGCTTGCGTCTCCTGACCCGGAAAGCAGAACTCCGGCTCACGAGGGACGGCGTATGGTTCGGATCTCCGGCGGGTTCGTTGTGTTGAATTACATGCTCTACCGGGAGCGTGACGATACGGCCGCAGACCGGATGCGCAGATACCGGATGACGAAGAAGTTGGAGGCGGATGCAGTCGCCCGCGAGCGAGCCGAGGGCGTTACGAGTGACGACCGTAACGATACGCGTAACGTTACAGAGGAAACGCGTCACGTTACGCATGCAGAAGCAGATGGAGAAGCAGATCAAGATCCGGATCCGTCGCGGGCGCGCGCGATTGCTGGGGTGTGGCCTGCTGCGACGTGGTACAGCCGGTACGCTGCTGCGTGGTGTCGCGAGTACCGCACTGTGTCGTACGGGATGGGCAAGCAGGACGCGATAGCTACGGGGGAATTATCCCAGCTACTGGGTACGCTCACCATCACGGACCTGCTGTCGGCTCAGAGTCGGGCGACCGCCATGATCGCGGATTTCTTGTCAGAACAGGGCAAGGCGTCAGAGGCTCGTCACCCGTGGCTCTGGTTCGTCAGGCGTTTCAACGGGGCTCGTGTCCCTCGTCGCGGAGGGTCCAGTCGAGGCGGCAAGGGAGGCCCAAATACCACCCGCGACGCGTTCGCGGAAGCACTGGGGGTAGACAAACATGGCCAGGACTGAACTCGTGGAAACTCGTGACGTTGCAGAGCGCGTTCTTACGCCCGAGGAGAAGGCAATCGCAGCATCGGTGACCGCGCTGGCGGAGACGTTCGGCCGGAACCTGACGGCGGCTGGCGCCAGGATCTACCTGGCCGCCTTGTCCGACCTGTCGGTTGCCGAGGTGGAGCGGGCCTGCATCAGGGCAGCGCAAGAGGCGAAGTTCATGCCCGTACCGTCGGAGTTACGCGTCCACGCTGGCAAGACGTCACCGGCCGAGGAAGCAGCGCACGCGTGGGACGTCGTACTGGAGTCCATGAACCGCTATGACTACCTGCGTAGCATTGACTTCGGGCCACTGGTGAACGCAGTAGTACGCAACCTCGGCGGCTGGCAGTGGTTGTGCTCGCAGAAGGACCCGCAACTGGAGTGGACCCGGAAGGAGTTCTACCGGGTGCATGGCCTGTACCGGAATACACCGCCGGATATGCTAGTCGGACCACCCGTGGTGGGCGCTCTTGGCGGTGCAGTGGTACGCGTACTCATCGGCCCCCATGGACGGTTGAGTGCCCAGGAGCAACGCAAGCTCCTGGCCAGTCGTCCAGCGTACAGCGCGACGGTTCGACGACTCGCCGAGTCAAAATCCGAAGGCTGAAACGCTCTGGTTTGCGATTAGAGCGACGTTTTCGACCCGACGAAAGGGCTGGGTACCATGACCGGCAAGATCTCCCCAGGAATCGCAAGCGAGGGCCCTTCCGTGCAGATCGGTGAGCTAATCAGCGTGTCGGGAGCGAGCAAATCAGAAGCTTCCGTACTGCTACTACGACACAGGGAGTACGTGCTACGTACCATATGCAGCGAGTACGGAGTCACGTTCGAACAGGTACGTGGAGGCAAGCGGTACCAGGACATACACGTTGCAAGGATGCGGTGTGCCGTCACCCTGATACGTGCGATGGGGTACAGCCTGCCACGTGCAGGGCAGGTACTTGGAGGCAGGCACCACACCACAGTGCTCCAGATGCGCAGGACCATGGACCAATCGGAGCCAGGGTCACGTCAACGGCTGCCGATAATTCTCTGGATCCATGGCCACGACATGTCGGTGACGCTGTGATGCCCACGCAGGCTCATGGGCATGAGCCCCGGTACGTGGCGGACCCGGGGCCTCCCACGTGGCAGGAAGTCATCGACGGGTTCATGGAGGCCCGCCGGCTAGCCGCTCGGCAAATCCAGGTCACGGCGGAGGCACTGGGGGACTTCCCGCGGCCATTGACCGAGGACGACGTCATTCCCGCGCGAGTGGCAACGTTCTCGCTGTACTCGGCGGCAATGGCCGTCTGGTCGCACTGGCAAAACAAGCTTCGATGGGCCGAGGCGTTCGTGGCAGTGCATCCTGACCACATGCATGTTCGGATTGACGTCGAGTGCATTCACAAGAACGCATGTCGCGTAAGCGACGACGCTGGGCATTACAGGGAACCGCCGAAACGACAACGCGCAGAAGTGGGAGACGACGATGATAGCTAGACTGAACGGGCAGATTGATTCGTACTCGGAAACTGGAGTCGTGGTGATGGTGGGTGGCGTGGGGTACGAAGTTTACGTTGGGAGGAGGTTCGTCAATCGACTGATTCACGACGGAATTCCAAAGGATCCGGTGTGGCTGATCGTGTATCAGCACTACATGCAGGATAGGAATCCGGTTCTGTACGGATTCCTGTCAGAAGCGGAACGGGATTGGTTCCAGCGAATGATCAAGGCAGACGGAGTCGGTCCTGTGTCGGCGATAAACATCATGGAGGCCATGACGTACGACCAATTCATGGTCGCCGTGGAGCGCAACGATCAACCGGCGCTACAGGTGGCGAAGGGCGTTGGACCGAAAGTGGCCGCAAAGATCGTGGAGGCGTTCAGTGGGTAGCGTCAATAAGGTCATCATCGTCGGAAACCTCGGACAGGACCCGGACCTGAAGTACACCGCGGCTCAAAGAGCCGTGGTTAACATGAGCATCGCTACAACCGAGGTATGGAAGGACAAGAGCGGAGTCAGACAGGAAAAGACGGAGTGGCACCGCGTCGTTGCATGGGGCGACACCGCCGAGAACTGCAATAAGTACCTTGCCAAGGGACGCTCCGTTTACGTCGAGGGCAGGCTAGAGACGACGTCATATGACAAGGAGGGGCAGAAGCACTACACAACGAAGGTGATCGCTGACAAGGTGGTATTTCTTGGAAGCGGCCAGGGTGGTGGGAGAAGAGACGACGGACCCGGTGATAGCGATCGATACGCGGGGCAGCGTTCGTCGTCTCCGCCGCAACAGGAGCGGTCGCAGAGAGGGAGACAAGAAGAACTCGACCACATGCCCCCGCTCAGCGACGACGACATTCCGTTCTAGGGAAACGACGGCTAACATAGGACGCAAATGGACGACAATGCAGATGCGATAGCTAGGCTATTCCCGGCTGACTCGTACACAAAGGAACGCAGGTCGGGAGCGTCGATGATGTTCGATGGACAGGCGTCGTACGATGAAGCGCAACGCTGGAAGAAGATGACACCGGAAATGGCCGACGCCGACGGATGGGAGCCGGCATCGAGGTATGAGCAGGAAAACGTTGGCAAGAGCGATGACGGAATAGTCGGCGGGCCGGGCTCGATATACATGCACCCATGGTCGGACATTCATCCGTCTGACTTTGAACGACTTGACATCAACCACGATGATCCTCAGTACAGGGTCGGACCAGGCGGAACCTTGTACAGAAGGAAGAAACAGGCGAGACCAAGGTGAACAAAACAAAAATAGCAAAACGTGACATTGAAGAATTCCCCACGGACGACAAGCGCATGAAAGAGGCGGGCATGAACCGCGCCGCGCGCCTGGCGATGAAGGCGCAACTGCGACGTGGCGGGTCAAAGGTGGATGCACTGAAAGCCGCCCGATCGGCAAGCCTAAAAAGGCAACAATAACATGTACTTACGAGGAAGTGATAATTCTCCGGTTCCCGGGAGGAGGACTAGGTTTAAGGGAAAAGACGCCGACGTGTTCTCTAGATTTGCACGAAACGGGTCGATTGCGCTCGAATCTGCTGTTGACAACGACGTGGCGCGCGAGTCAGCCAGGTTCGGAATATTTGACTACATGACAGTGTCGTTCATATCTCCGAGGTCGTATCGGGCATGGCTAAGGCGCCGAGGACTCGCGACGAGTGTCAATAGGCTAGGGCCAGAGCTTATGCACTCGCGCCACGAAGATCG
>Ga0070682_100000186_pt1 | contig 46489 bp, 78 predicted proteins | sample KBSC63LmetaG_FD_64668 | JGI IMG/M metagenome (GOLD analysis project Ga0070682, IMG submission 64668) | Corn rhizosphere microbial communities from Kellogg Biological Station, Michigan, USA - KBS C6-3L metaG | ecosystem: Host-associated > Plants > Roots > Rhizosphere | place: USA: Michigan...
CGACGGCTGGAACGTGGCGATGCTCGGCGGACTCGGCCGAGGTGAAGTTCCAGGTCATGTCGGACATCCGCAGCGTCTACGTCATCGCGGCCCACGAGCTCGGGCACGTCCTGGGGCTGGGCCACGATCGTAGCGCCATAATGCAGGAGGCGCCGACGCTGTACGACCCTGCCGCGGGACACAACATGGCGGCGCTACCGTGGCCGTCCGACGCTGACGGGGCGGCCGTGGGTAACCGCTATTGCATGAAAGGAACGCCATGAACGACCTGACGATCGGGACTTGCTCAATCTGCGGCGGCGCTGTCACTCTTCCGACCATCTTCTGGTCGGTGGTCCCGCCAGTGCCGTCCTGCTCGCGGTGCGGGGCAACCAAGCGTCAACCGCACGGCCCGGTCATCGACATGGAGCCAGTACGATGGGGAACGACTGCCGACACCAAGATTGTTTGGCCGAATACCACCTTCACGCCTACGACTGCCGATCCGAAGGGCACGGATAATACGTGACCCGCCGCTGGCTCATCGGCATCCCCGTCGCTCTCGTGGCCGCCTTCGCGCTCGGCCGCTACACCGCGCAGCCGGCAACTGTCCAGGATTCCCGGAAGGTTGAGACCGCCGCCAAATCCACGTCAGTCGCGACCACCGAAACGCACGCCGCTACCGCGGCCAAGGTCGACGCGACCAAGGACGTCGACACCAAGTCGCACACCGTGATCAAGTGGCTACCAGCCGTGGCGGCGAAGGACGGGTGCCCAGCTATACCAGCTCACGTCGAGCAGGAAACCGACGTCGAGACCCACGCCGCGAGCAAGCGAACGAGCGAGTCTCACAGCGACAAGAGCAGCGCCGGCAAGCTGGCGCAGGACAGCGAGTCGCATCAGACTGTCGTCACGCTCCACACCACCGAGTCGCGGCCGAACTGGTCCGTAACGCTCCTGGCGGGCGTGCAGGACGGCGGCAAGCGGCTGGTCGACGCGCTACCTGCGCCGGCCGTCGTCGGCGTGGTCGTCGAGCGTCGGATACTGGGGCCTGTCAGCATCGGAGCGTGGGGGACGACGGCGCGCGCGGCAGGGCTGTCGCTGCGGCTCGACTTCTAGCCGGCGATCTTGAACACTTCCGTGCCGTAGAAGCAGGCCACTTCCTGGTCGTATCTCGTCCTTACAGAGTCAATGGCATCTTTTGCTGCCGCAAGAAAGTCATCCTCCGGTTCTGCGTAGTGCACGGACAGGATGGCAGCTTCGCTAAGCAGCACCTGGATCCGCATCGAAACCATCGCTCGCCCCCTGGCCAGGTCTAACTTACGTCGTTCGTCGTTGTCGTCTGACATGTGTGGCCTCCTATTCTAGCGCGCCGACGGCCCGAAGCGCATCTTCCAGTGTGTTCACCCGCAGCCAGTGGCCGGGGAACAGTGCAGCCATCGCCAGTTCCTTGGGCGTCAGCTTGGCCTTCGCGTCCGGCTTCACCTCGAGCATCATCGGCGCCCCAGTCTTGACGTGCGGCGCGAGGATATCGAAGCCGAGGCCGTAGTTGTGGGCGTCGACGGCGGGAGTGACTTTCTTCAGCCCGGCGAGTATCTCCCAGTGCGGACCGTCGGCGCGATGGCGGGAGCGGAACGTCATCGCGCCAGCCACACGCCGATGACAACGCAGAATGCTCCGATGGCTAGTCCAGCCAGGAACGACAGCATCGCCAGCGCCTCAGCGCCAATTTCGTCTCGGTCGTTCACTTCGCCTGCCTACCGTCGCTGATGGCGTCGGCGATGCGGCTCAACGCGCCCTGATAGCTCCAATCGTCTGGCACGTCACGCCGCGGCTCGTACGTCTCGACGTGGTACAAGCACCGTTCGCGCTCGGCAGCGACCGCCTGCTTGACCGATACCAGCGCCTCGTTGCGCTCCTCGTGCGCTTCCGCGATGTCACGGCACAGGCGCTGCCGCTGCTGATTCATCTCTTCGTATTCCCGGCTGATTAAGTCCCGCTCCGACGTCAGCACGGACAGTTCTGCTTTCAAACGCGCGTTCTCCTCGCGGTCGGCAGTGGCGAGTCGTTCGGCGGCGGCGAGCCGCGCTTCGAGGGCGACGACCTTCTCGCGCAGTGAGCGCACGTCCAGCGTTTCCGTGGACAGCTTCCCGTCCGCCCACGGCGCCAGTCTCGCGCTCAGTGGCTCGGCGGGTGCGCCCTGGGCCGGCGCGGGCGGAACTGTCTCAGTTATCGTCGTCGCGACCGGCTTAGTCGTGTAATACGTCACGGGAAGCCCATCAGCCGCGCTTACAGGTTGCTCGGCCGACGGCTCGACCTTGACGAGCGCGCCCAGCCTCTTCGCGCACTCGACGTCGCACGCCGATTCCATCGCCTTGCGGTTCCCGTACACCGCCCGTCGGCCGTGGGCGGGGATGCTGCAAGTTCCATCGACATCGGACGTTTCCAGCACGCCCCACCCCGGCGCCAGCTTGTACCCCGGCGGGACAGGTCCGGCAGCGGCGGGCGTGGCTTTCGGCTCCGTAGCAACAGGCTCCGTTTCCGCCGCTGCCGAAAATTTGGTGACCGCCGCCTCCAGCTTCGCGATTCGGTCGGCCAGGCGCTTGACTCCGTTACTGCAATCGCAACCATACAGCCCGCAAATCTCGCAGATCATGTCTCCGTCTCCCCTCCGAGCGCCAAGGCGCGCCGGGCGATGTCGATGGTCGCGCCGCGCCGGTGATTCCAGCACGGCAGATACTGCGGCAGGAATCCGCAAGGCTCGTCGTCGCGCATTGGACAAACCAGTTCTTCGTCGAGCGGCGCCGCTTCCAGTGTCGCAATCGCCTCCTCCAGCGCCTTCCGCAGCGCCGTCGCCTCCTCGCGCGAGCATCGCTCGACGGGGCGGGGGGACGGGTTCCAGTGGTGTTCGCAGTCGCTACGCAGGCAGCGCTCGCAGTACGACTTGCCTGCGACGGCCTCCTGGCTGCAACTAGACGTCCTCGGCGGTGCCTCGTCTGTGCAAATGCACGTCCGTCCCGCCTCGGGCTTGTCGGCGGTCATGGCTGGCCTCGCTTGGTGAGCAACTCCGAAAGACGCGCCATCCAGCCGGGCCGGTTCTCTGACGATGGCTCGTAATACGGATAGCCAAGCGTCTCGGCAAATCGTTCAAGCAACTCCAAGCACTCGGCGCGCTCCGCTCGCAGCTTCGCGATCTCGATGTTCGCGGTGTGCCTGATGCAGTCTCGCCAGTGGTACAGGTCGGTCTTCGGGAAGGTCCCGCCGCAGTGAATGCACTTGCCGTTCGGGTCCGACTCGACGGCCTCCTTTATAAGCGACTTCACCTCGTCCTCGGTCCATGGCATCGGACGTTGTTGCTCCGCTCGCAGCCGCTCGATTTCGTCGGCGAGGGCGACGATGACCGGTTCCGTTGAATTCCTGCCGATGCGTCGCCTGGCAGTGGCCACCCTGACGGCTATCTCCTCCTTGCTCGGCGCGCTCATGGCTGTGCCTTCTCCTTGTCCGTGGCGAACAAGATGCCTTCGCCGCAGTACGGGCACCGATTGAACATGACGGGCGTCCCGCTTCGGCTTGCCTTCGCCCTGGCGGCGACGCCGAGCACTCTGACCTTCCCTGTCTTGAAGACGCACAGCGCGACCACGTGAAGCACTCCCACGTTTGCCTCGTCGCTCAGCACCTCGTTCAGGCCGTTGCACCAGCGTTCTTTCCCGCGGTATGGCGGGCGGCATTTCGACGCTCCCGTGAATTGATGCGGCAGATCCATCACTTCCATCCCATCAGCCAGACGACCAGGTCCAACGGACCGGCCAGCAGTCCCCACGCGCCGCACACGATGACGGCGAGCTCCAGCGGCCCTACCGCCGACGAGTGCCCGGCTTTCCCGGGCCCGTTGCATGGTCCACCTCCGTTTCCAAAGCGAGAAAGTCGCATGACCTATTTTGTACACCTTGACTTGATGCAAGCGCAACTAGATAATGAGCGGCATGGCGAAAAAAACAGACGGTCCTCAGAAGAACGTGATCGCGCAGGCTCTCGGGATGATGCGCGCCAAAAAGCTGTCGCACAAGGAGATGAGCGACATTGGCAAGGCAGGTGCCGCGGTGCGCTGGAAAGGCCACAAGAAGAAGGACCGTAAAAAGAAGTTGACTGCGAATGCAAGCGGTGGCATTGTCAGGTCATGACGAACGAACACGATGCCCGCTGCGAATGCGGCCACCAGCTTTTTGCGCATCTCGGCGACGACGGGCCGTGCGGAGACTGCCCTTGCGTCGAGTACGAATGGGACCGCGTCTGCTCGCACTGCGGAAACGTTCACGACCCAGACATCAGCGCCGACATCGCGGAGGAACTGTCATGAGTAGGCTCATCCGAGACGGAAAGGTAGCTGTTCTGGTGTCGCGAGGATATGGCGCAGGCTGGTCAACCTGGAACAGTGGCTTGGGAGACGCGGCGGTCTTCTGTCCCGAGATGGCCGCCGACATCCTGGCGGGACGGTCAGCAGAGAAGACCGCAATGCGATTGTTCCCGGGCGCGTATCACGGCGGCGTTGCCGACCTTCAGGTCGAATGGGTTCCCGTCGGTACCAGGTTCGAGATCGACGAGTACGACGGAAATGAGTCGCTGCGGATTCTTTCTCCCGCAGACGGGTATGTGGCGTGATGGGAGCCATGAAGCTCGCACCGCTTGTTCCCGAGCCAGAGCCCATCTCGGCTCTCATCGCAGCAATCGTCCGATTCGAGTCCGCGCCCGTCGACGAGTTCGAGGCGCCTACCAAGGTTGAGCGGCCGTGCGCCGCGGAAGGGATGGAGTGATGGCTTTCAAGGCTGGAGACAAGGTTACGTGGCAGTCGCAGTCTGCCGGGTACCGCACGATCAAGTCAGGCTTCGTCACGGCGGTTGTACCGCCGAGGATGGCCGTCCGTGGCTTCGGGAAGATTTTCAACCCCGGGGCGCCGCGCGACCACGAGTCGTACGTCGTGAGGGTGCCAGGGCGAGGCCTGTACTGGCCTGTCGTTTCGCTTCTTCGGCTGGTCGAAGAGCCGGCGCAAGAACAGGTGCATCGGTGAGGTCCTACGTTCGCCTGATCAGTTGCTGGCTCGGCGTCGACAACCGTACCGCCGTCAGCCTTCTAACCGCCGACGAGGTCGAGTGCCTGCTGGTCGAGGCGATGTGCCGCAAGGCGGTGTGGTCGTGAGCATCGTCGAAGAACTACTGGAAGACGTTGCCCGTCGCGCCATCGCTAGGCTGGACCTGACCGGCGCGTTCAAGGCCGACCATCCGCGCACGCTCGGCCTGCGCATCTACAAGCACAGCGGCTATTGGACGATCGAGCGGTTGCGGGATGGCAAGGTCGTCGACATCTACGTCGGTGCGCCAGATATCGCCGATGCGCTGAACCACATTGGCCACTGGCTGAGGACGGCATGATCATCATGGACCTTACCGACGAGGATAAGCGGCAGCTCGACATCTTGCAGGGCCGCGACAAGGACAAGGATGCCATCGCGCAGCACTACCGCGAGTGCAGTTCCGCCGGCTACTTCGCGCGGCGGGCGCTTCAGTACGTGCGCGTCGCTGGGAACCCGCCAGCGCAGCTCGTTCGGATGCTCGAGGAGTTCGCGTTGGACGCAGGAAGGACTGGTGATTGAACATGACGACGGCTATCGCGATTCGACCAGGCGGTCTTACCGAGGAGCAGATCGGCCTCATCAAACGGACTATCTGCCGCGGCGCCACCGACGACGAGCTGGCGCTCTTTCTCCAGCAGGTGAACCGCACAGGTCTCGACCCGTTCGCCAAACAAATCTACGCAGTCAAGCGCATGGACAGGAAGCTTGGCAGGGAGGTGATGACCATCCAAACCGGGATCGATGGATTCCGACTCATCGCCCAGCGCACAGGCGAGTACGAGGGCCAGATTGGGCCGATGTGGTGCGGTCCTGACGGCGTGTGGCGCGATGTATGGCTTGCCAAGGAGCAGCCGGCAGCGGCAAAGGTAGGAGTGCTTCGGCGTGGGTTCCGCGAGCCGACATGGGGGGTGGCAACCTGGGTATCGTATTGCCCGAAGTCCCCGTCATCGTTCTGGGTCGACGCCGGTGACAACCAGCTTGCTAAGTGCGCAGAGTCTCTTGCGCTTCGTAAGGCGTTCCCTCAGGAGCTTTCTGGCCTGCACACGGCATCTGAGATGGACCAGGCCGAGGAACCGTCTACCAAGGGAAAGCGCCAAGATCGGGTAGTCGCAGCCGCCGCGCCTCCGTTGGCTATCGCTTCCGCACCCGACGCGACCCTCGAAGCTGACCTGGAGGCGTCCGTCGAGGCCGGCATGGTCGAAGTAATCGACGCCAAGACGGGCGAGGTGACCAAGAAGCCGAAGGTAACGCGGCCTCAGCTCGCCAAGATCCACGCTCTCAAGAAGGATGGTCGCTGGAACGACGAGCGGTGGAAGGAAGAACTCCAGAAGGCATACGGCACCGACTCGTCTGCGAATCTGACCAAGGAGCAGGCAGGCCACTGGATCGAGAAGCTCGAGCGCAAGATGCAGGCCGTCCACGACCCGCATATGCAGGATCTGATCGCCGACGTCACGAGCGATCCGCCAGCCGGTCTCATCACCTTCGCCTCTCAGGAGCAGGTGAACGAGATCGGCGTCGAGCTCAAGCGCCTCCGTTGGCCGAAGGAGCGGACGGTCATGTACCTCCAGTCAACGTACAAGTGCAGCTCGCTTGCGGCGCTCCAAATCGGCCAGGCGACTGACATGCTCAACATGCTTATGCACATGCCTGACCCTGTTCGAAAGGAATGACCATGGGAAGCGTGAACAAAGTCATCATCGTCGGCAACCTCGGAGCCGACCCAGAGTTGAAATACACGCCGTCGAGCAAGGCTGTCTGCAACCTGCGCGTCGCCACCGCCGAAACGTGGAAGGACAAGAGCGGCACGAAGCAGGAAAAGACCGAATGGCACCGCGTGACCGTCTGGGGGGACATGGGCGAGAACTGCTCGAAGTACCTGGCCAAAGGACGGTCGGTCTATATCGAGGGTCGCCTTCAAACGCGCAGCTACGACAAGGACGGGCAGAAGCACTACGCCACGGGCGTCATCGCCGAGAAGGTCGTGTTCCTCGGCGGCGCGAAGGGTGAAGGATCGGCCGGAGGAAAGTCAGACGATGCGCCTCCGCCTCCCATCTCCGACGAGGACGTGCCGTTTTGACGCGAGCAACAGCGCACGAAGTCGTCAGGCAGGTCGCCCTGCTGCACGGCGTCCAGGTGTACAAGGTACACGGCAAACAGCGCAGCAAGTTCATGCACAAGGTCCGCTTCGAGATAGCCTCGGTCCTTCGTGGCATGGGCATGAGCTACCCCGAGATCGGCCGCGCCATGAACCGCGACCATTCGACGATACACGTCCTGCTCAACGGCAAGGCGCGCAACCCGAAGCTGTACATCAACGACAACCCGAGCACGACGTTCGCCAGGCTCTTGGCCGGCGGCGACTGGAGGCCGACCACATGACCATCATCCGACCCGTCCGCTGGCTGAATCTACTGGCCGTGATGCTCGGCATGCTGGCCGTGCTGGTGATGAAGGGTTGGCCATGACCATTACGCGCAACATCGAGTTGGACGAACGCCGATGCTACGAATGCGGCAGGTTCTGCGCCACAGAACGCGGCATCTCGTACACGTGCCCGTACTGCGCCGATAGGCGTGCTGACGAGCGAATCGAGAACATAGAGGCCATGCGCCGGTCAATGGCTGCGCTTCGTGGCGCTCTCACGAAGGCGAAGGCACGTCGATGACGACCCTCCGCTACAAGCTGCTCGCCGGCATGCCGCCACCCGCGTACCAAACGGCCGGCGCGTCCGGAATCGACCTGTGCGCAAGGCTTCCCATGGTCATCCACCCGGGCGCCACCGTGAGAATGCCGCTTGGGATTGCAGTCGAGATACCGACAGGCTACGAAGGCCAGCTTCGCCCCAGATCGTCAAGGTCACTTGAAGGCGTCTTGCTTCACGACGGAACCATCGATTCCGATTACCGCGGCGAGATTTCCGCGGTGCTTACGAACGTTAGTCGCATCGGCGTAGTTTACATAGTACCAGGCGACCGCATAGCCCAGCTCGTAATCGCGCCGGTCGAGCGCGTCGAGCTGGTACGCGTCGAGCAGCTTAGCGAGACGGCGCGGGGGACTGGCGCCTTTGGTTCAACGGGAAGGTGAGGCAACCATGGGAATAGCACCGGAAAGCATTGTCACGCTCAAAGAGAAGAAGGCGCACCCGCTTATTCCATTCAAGCCGGGGGAACCTCTACGGGTCGTTCGCGTCTCGAAGTACAAGACGGACAAGAAGCGCGTCACCGTCGAATCGATGGACCAGAAGAACGCGTGCGAGCTGTTCCCGTCGCATCTTCGGCTGGTCGACATACTCGAAGTCGACGGCGTGCTACGGCCGATGGAGGCATGGGCGCGCGACTGCGGCATCACCGTCGGTGCACTCAAGGAGCGCATCAAGTACGGCTGGTCGAACAAGGACGCGGCGACGCTTCCGAAGGGCAAGAAGCCAGCGGCTTGACCATGGCCATCAACGTCAACGACAAGATCGGCGGGCTCACCATTCACCGCGTCGACGTGTTCGATCGGCACGGAGACGGCTGCTACCTGGCCGTGTTCGTAGGCGGCGAGCGGCCAACGCCTGGAAGCATCAGCGTCACGCTGTCTCGCGACCAGGCGCATGAACTCGCGGCGCAGTTGCTCGAGACGGCTGACGAACTCGGTCCCGGAGTCATGGAGCGTGGCCGCGATGACCGGTCGTTCTCGTACAGGTTGAGGCGACCATGATCCGCATCGCTCTCGTCAAGTGCTACGCGTGCCGTCACAGCTTCTTCCTGTTCGGTAGCGGCGTGTGCCCAAGGTGCGGCGCGTGAAGGTCGCGGCGCTGTTCGTCCAACGTGGCGGTGTGTATTGGAACCTGGAAGACGTCGATCCGTGGGATGAGGAGCGCGACGCCAGGAAGTATGCGGGGCCGTTTCCGGTGGTCGCGCATCCGCCGTGCGCACGATGGGGAAACTACTGGTTCGGCTCTCCGTCCGGGGCGCGCAGATTTGAACTAGGAGACGACGGCGATTGCTTCGCTTTCGCTTTACATGCCGTTCGTAGATGGGGAGGAGTGCTCGAGCACCCAGCCGGCAGCAGAGCATGGAAGAGGTTCGGACTGAGACCACCGGTGAGTATCTTCGGATGGACGGGGTCAGACAACCAGTCAGGGTGGACGTGCCAAGTAGACCAGTCCGCTTACGGCCACGAAGCTCAGAAGTCGACGTGGCTATACGCTCAGGCTCCTGATCCAAAGTTGCTACCGGAGCTGTTCTTTGGCCCAATGCCAGGTAAGCGACCGCTCGAGCATCTGTCGAAGCGACAGCGCGCAGCCACGCCGCTGCCGTTCCGTGACCTACTCCTGACCATCGCCAGGTCAGTACGGACGTTACCGAACGCTCCCTAGTCAGAACGACGCGATACGATACCCACACTGCGCAGTTACGTAGGTGGATCTTTTTTTCTTGACCAAGGCGTAACACTTACGGTAGCATTTTGCGATTACATGAGCGGTTACACAAAGCTGTTCTCAAGTATCGTAACTTCCACAATCTGGCGCGAGAGTGACCACGTCAGGCTGGTTTGGGTGACCATGCTGGCCCTCGCTGACAAGTACGGAGTGGTCGAGGCGTCTGTGCCCGGCCTGGCAGACCTAGCCCGCGTGTCTCGAAGTCTCTGCGATGACGCGCTGAAAGTGCTCATGAGCCCAGATCCAGATAGCCGCACGAAGGACCATGACGGGCGCAGACTGGTCGCCGTCGATGGCGGGTGGCAGCTCATCAACCACGGCAAGTACCGCGACCGCATGAGTGCAGAGGACCAGAAGGCGAAGAAGGCCGCGTACATGCGGGCTTACAGGTCGACGCGTAAGGACGACGTAACCGATCGTAGTGCCAGCGTAAACGATCGTAACCAGCCATTACCGACAGTGGCAAAAGTGCCACAATCAGAATCAGATACAGAATCAGAACCAAAAGCAGACAAGACACAGACTCCGGAGCCAGCGCCGGCAGGAAAGGTTTGGTCGGCAGAGGACTGGCGGAAGAGGTTCGCCGATGCATGGGGAGCCAGGTACGGCGGCTTCTACGGCAGGGGGGGCGCTGACGGCAAGGCTGTCACTACGCTCTCGGACGTACTCGAGGCACTGCCTGTAACCGAGCGCCAGGCTGCGCAGCTTCGCGCTGGCTTGATGTTTACCGAGTTCCTGGCACTCGGGGACCAGGTTGCCAAGGAACGCCACCCATTCGTGTTCTTCGTGGCTCGGTTCAACGGCCTGCGGGTTGAGAAGAAGGCTGACGCTCCGGTAGCGACAGGAGACTACTGCGGATGGCACAAGACGCAGCGCAACAACGGCAAGGCCAGTAACTTCCCGCGTGATACGTGCCCCGAGTGTCGTCACGTCAAGGCGCTGAACGGAACGCGCGTTTCCGACGTGTACGTAGAACCGCCAGACATCGCGGCGATAAGGAGAAAGAAACTTGGAAATCCATAGTGTGCTTCCAGTGACAAGAACCGCGCTGACGATGTGCCACGAGATGCCGGCCGCAATTCGGGCCAACCTCATCGACTCAGAGCGCCAGCTCCCGATCGCCGAGCAGAAACTACTCGAGGCCCACGACGCCGAGCGGGAATGGACCGAGCAGCTGGGAAAGCTAGAAATAGAGCGCCGCAGGGAGCAGGTTCGGTACTGGCGTGACCAGGTCCATCGCCACAAGTCCGACCGCCGCCACTGGCTCGTCCAGGCGCAAGCGTGGCGCGACTGCCTGGCGATTCACCCTGAACTCGTCGACGTCGCGGCCGGTTCGAAGTGCTCGCACGGCTACTCGACGCCGATGTGCGTGGTTGTCGAGCCTGAACTCAAGCGAGCTCGCGACCGCGTTCCAGGGGAGGACGACGAATGAGCACTGTCAAGCACCGTCCGATGATTCGACCGAAGGCCCTGGTCTACAGGATGCCTCCTGGGCCGGCCGTGAAGTGGGTCAACTCGCCGCGTGTCCCAGGGCGACAGATGTGCGCCATGTGCCACGGCCGGGGAGGGCACGGAAGAAACTCGGGTGAGCCGTGCCGCAACTGCGGCGGCGATGGGTTCAGGTGGATCTCGGACAGCAACGCACCGATTGACTGAAAGGAAGCCATGAACTACGGCGGCGGTTACGGGAAGTGGCAGTTTGAGTCAGCGCTCGCCGCATCGAAGAGGAGTGAACCGATGAAATCGAGCAAGGACATCCCGCCGCGCGTCGGCATGCAGGTACGGTTCAACGACGATGAGACCAAGAGAATCACCGCCGTCACCGGATGTCTGATTATCTGTTCAGACGGCAAGAATCATATCCACCCCGCAGATCCGACGGCGGTGGATTGGCCAAGCGGAGATTTCGAAATCGAGTGGACGCCGCCCACCGACGACGAGCGGCGGCTGTTCATGGAGGCGGCTCGGCACCAGCGGGAGCAAGTGGATGCAAAGACCCATGACTGCGACGAAATGTGCGAAGCGCTAGACGGGGCCGGCGGACTGTGCAACTTCTTCGTGCGCGCTTCCATCGCCGAAAGCCTCGCGCTCGACGGTGCCGACTACGACAACATGCCCGACTTCGAGGAGCTGGAGCGATGAAGGCAGGCGATAAGGTGTTCGTTCCTCCGGAGCATATCGGCTCCACGGGCCGCACGTACGAGGTAGCCAGGGTTGGAAGAACATGGGCAACAATGAAAGAGACTTGGGCTCCGCGCGTGAATCTGGGAACAATGCGCACAGATGGCAATCGTTCGACGCGTGTGTACGAATCAGAGGCGGCGTGGAACATCGAGAGAGAACTATCTAATTCATGGTCCAAACTAGTGTCTGATCTTCGCTACATATCGTATTGCAGGCCGAATCACATCGGCCACGAACAGATCGCTGAGATACGCAGTCTGATTTGGCAGGAGGAGCTGGAGCGATGAGCGACGACACTGCTTGGCTAGGTAAGCCTATGCACCCAGGTCGTAGGATTACACGCGGGCAATACGTGAAGTGGTTGTTTGAGGCATGCGCATTGCCACGCGTAGAAGGCGACAGGCTATTGGTATTGGAGTCTCACGATAGCTTGCGCGAAGGGATTCGAATGCTTGTCATGATGATCAGGGAGACGAAGCGATGACGCGCGTGACGAACGAGGACTTGGCGTACGTGAAAGAACACCTCGGTCTGTCGGCGCCCGAGTATGCCAAGGTCGACGCCGTCATCGAAGAGCTGCTGGCGCTGCGCAAAGTCGCGGATGCGGCGAAACGGCTGCTCGACCTAGGTCTTGCGGCGCCCGCGTGGATCGCGGATGAGCTACGCGAGGCAGGACTATGAAGACTGCGCTGGAGTTGCTGGGGGACGAAGCTTACGTTGGCATGATTCGGGTACACGCGGCGCGGCCACTGTCGAGCGAGGCGACGCATACATCGGAAGGGTGGGTGCGACTGCTTGAACTGGTCGCCCGTCGCGCGCGGGAAGAGGCGTACGACGAGATCGACGCAGCCGCGGAGCGAATCAAGGATGACCTGAGAGATTACGTTGATGCTAGCGAAGCGCTCAGGCGCGTGCGCATCGCGATTAGGACAATACGCGCGCTGCCGACGGAGCCGTCATGACCGCCGCGGACGCACTTCGCCGGTTGCTCGCGGACGTACGGGCGGCGCGGGACTGCTCCGATGCCGACGAGTGCGACCACGCGCTGCATTCTTGTCACCGCAACATCCGCGGCTTGCAGTACCTCGAACGCCTGGCGCTCGCCGGGCTGGCGGGGGAGGCGGCGCCGAAGATGACCGCCCGCGAAAGGGTCCATCGCGCCATGAGGGATAGCAAGGACGGGGTGTTTGGAATCTGCTGGAATTCAACAGAGCGTCAGCTTTCGGAGTGCTCTCTCGTTTGCGACGCACTGACGAAGGAATTCGAGCCGACCGAGGATGGAAAGCAGACCATCGGCCCAGACCGGCCTAGCGCATACGAGCACAAGCCTGGCAGCAAGGCAGAGGATGGACAGCCATGACGCGCGACCCGTGGAAGCTGGTGACGGATGAGGCGCAGTTGAGCGCTGGGATGACGGTCGAGCTGCGGCCGTGCGTGACGTCCGGAAGGAACGAGCGCGTCGTTTTGCTACGGAGCGATGACGAGCCAGGCGTGTGCAACGGATGCCTGCTTCGGCCGACGAGCCCGTTCGACTGGGTATCTGCGGGATGGAGCGATGACACACTGTCGGACGTGCTATGCGCCAAGGGAGCCATCCGCGAGCGCCGCCTCTACGCGCTCATCGACGACGACACCGCGGCCGACGAGACGACGGTGAAGCGGAGGCGGGAGGATATCGCGCACGAGAACTGGGTGCGCAAAGTCGTAAAGGCCCAGGCGTGAAGGCCAAGCGCGCGAATGGTTTCACGCGAGTCGGTCCGCAGCGCACGGAGCCGATGCGCACGCAAGCGAATGGCAAGGCGCTGTTCGTGGGCGACTGGAACGCCTACGAAGAGCCGCGACAAGTGATGACCATCGACGAGCGCCACGCCATCGAGCACGCCGCGTTCATGCGCGCCAACACGACCGAGGCGCTGGCCCGCGAGTTCGGCCCGTGGGTCAAGGCCGCGGATGGGTCGTGGTTCAGGGATAGGTCGAAGAGGAGGAGGAAACGATGAAGACTGCTTTGGAACTACTTGGCGACGACGGGGAGAGGATCCTCGACGGCATCCTGTGCGCCAAGGGCGAGGAACGGGACGAGTGCGCCATTTGCAGGAAGTCGATCTCAGCGTTCGAGCTAATCGCGAGGCGAGCGAGGGAAGAAATGCGCGAGGAGAACGCCACCTTTCGCGAGCGGCTCGACTTCCAGAGCAAGGACAGGGGGCGCCTGCGAATCAGCCTGACCGAGGCCGTGTCACTGCTGGAGGAAGCCGACGAAATCATCAACGTCGACCACGACGATAGCCAAGAGAGTCGAGACTTCCGGGCTCTGAGATGGCTTAAAAGGTATGGGGCGCATCTCTGCGACGACCACAGCCTGTATGAGTGCTCGAAGTGCCGGGCGAAGGTGGCGTCATGAGGGAAGACCAGGCCAGAGAACTCAAGATCATGAGCATCATCACTCGCGAGCACGCAGCAGGTCACATCACGTCGAGGGAAGCGGCCCAGCTTTCCATGGGCGTTGCGGTGAAGCTGTCGGTTACGACGTGGGCGGTAGTCGTCGCATTCGGGCTCGGATACTTGCTGCGCCAGGCACTGGAAGCGTGGGTGCGGTCATGACCACCCCTCGCCCAGGCCCGCGCCACTACCGCAACGGACCGGACATCGACGTCGCCATGTGCGGCCAGCGCGGCGCCATGCTGCCGTTCGCACGGGCCATCGGTAACGTGACGTGCCAGGACTGCAAGGACCGGCTCGACAAGGTTATGCACAGGCGAAGGAACAGGCGCGAGTTCTTGGCGATGGTTCAGGCAACGAGGGAGGGACGATGAGCGACCTTGAAGACGAGATCATGCTCGCCGAGATGCTGCGAGACGGACGAGGATTGCTGTTCATTGGGACCGATAACGGCCCATTCTTCACCGTCGACGGCGGCAGCACCGGACAGGCGACCATCTGGGTCAACTGCAACGACATGTTCGCGCCGGCTTGCGCTGACTCCGAGCCGCTGCCTGCCGACCAGATTGAGGCCGTCTACGTCGCCTGGAAGCAGTACGGATACGACGGTCCGCTGCTCTGGGCGTGCAGGAGACGGAACCAGCGTCCGTGGTCGCGCGTCGAACAGCGCATGCGGGAGCGTGGAGAGTGGAACCACGAGTTCGACGCGCTTCCCGAGGCCAAGCGATGACACCCGAACCAACGTGCGGCGCGCCCATCAAGACAGCCGACGGCACGGTCGTCGCCACCTGCAACCTGCGCCCAGGCCATCTCGGGAAGTGCCGCGAGGTGTGCTGGGAGATTGCGGGGCGGCCGTGAAAGCGTGTGACGAGTTCTGGTCGCACGACGACGGGGCCACGCGAGGCCCGATCTGTGACGACTGCGACAGGCACTGGGACGAGCATAGCGAAGAGGCTAGGCTCAGGCAGGAGAAACCGAAGCAGGCGTGGGCCGTGCCGTACATAGGGGAATGCGCTACGTGCACCAAGGTCGCAGATAGGACGAGGAGGAAACGTAACGCCTGACGAGTTCTTCGAGAAGTGGCGCACGGCGTGGGACAGGCACATGCAACGCTGCGAGACGATGCGATGCGAGCCGTGCCCTGAGCATGCGGAGCTCGGCGGCTCCGCTGCGTGCAGAGCATGCAAGTGGACGAGTGACGAGCCAAGGCCGACCACGTCCCCCGCCAGCGACGAGCCTCCGATCGGCCGCACATGACGTAAACTTGCAATCAAGAGGGGTGCGTATGAGCGACGAGAGCAGCGGTGTCCCGACATTCACAGGAGCGGAGTGGTACGTCATCGCCGGTCGCGGGCGCACCGCTCTTGTTACACTGGACCGCGACACCAAGAACTTCGCACACCTCATCGGCAAGGAGGTCGCGATAGACGGCGAGCGGTACCTATGCAAGGGAGTCGAGCACTTCATGCACTCATCGCCATGGCCAGCTGGAGAGCGGATCGGGCTGTTTGTGACGTGTCGCTAAATGAGGCATTTTGCCCCGCACTGGGGAGATTTGCCCCAGTAGAGATAATAAACACCCGTTTATTTAGCTCGTAGGTGCGCTGATTCGCGTCCATTTTAGGCTTCGGTCGCGAGGCGACGGGTTGGGGTGCTTCTGAGGTCCACGGGCCTTGCCCTTGTCGCTACGCTGCCTGCGAGGCTTCGATGGGTCGTCCTTCTTGCCCATTGGCCGACCAAGCGTCTTGCCTTGGGCTGACAGCGCCGCAAGGGCAGCCTTGGTCCTGATGCCGATCATGCAGCGCTCGAACTCGGCGACGCCATCCAGGATATGACGAAGCAGCTTGGAGCCTGGGTCCTGCTCGTTGTTGCCATCAGCGGCTAGCAGCGTGGCGCCCACTTCGCCCAGCTTGCGTTCGGTCAGGATGGCGACCAGTGGGTCACGGGCCAATCTGTCCCGCTTGGAGACGATGAGGTGCTTGGCCCCGAGACGTTCGACCGCCGCGATGGCTGCTACTAGGGCGTGACGCTCGGTCATGCTCGAGCCGCCAGAGACGGTTTCTGAATGCCATGAAAGGACGTCAATCCCGCGCTCAGCGGCGAATCGTCGGATGTCAGCCTCTTGCGCTTCCAACCCCAGCTTCTGGTCAGGGGTGGAAACCCGAAGTAACGCGACCGCTGTTTGATTTGCCATGTCTCAACATGTCCCATGAATCGTGCGGCCTTGTCAAGTTATAATCACTCGTATATATCTTACGGCACTGTTCAGTGTGTCAGCGCGCCACACGTGCGCAGGACTGTCGTGCTACGTGGCCCGTGCTACCAGGCCTGCCGTGGCGCTGGACCTGGCCGACCGGCCGAACCCGGACCCCCAAAAGCCTGGGGGTGGCTTGCGATGGTGTACACATCCCCCCACGAAAATTCACCACTGCGGTTCACGTGTAGCGATTCAGTCGTAGTCCCACGGCTTCGGGCGGCCGTCGAGGATCCAGCGGTTGACCTCGCGGACCTCCTGTTCTGCGAGCTCGGTTGCGGGTCGCCACAGTCCAGCGGCGTAGGCCAGCGGGCCGTCGCGGTCTTGTTCGCCGGCCCAAAGCTGGCGTGCGCGGTCGAGCGCCTTCTGCGCCGAGTGGCCGGTCTCGACGCGGCGGTACTTGCCGTCCGGCTCAACGGCGAAGACGGACCACGCTACTCGCGGTGGCTCCGATGCAAGCCTAGCCGGCACAGGTGGAGGCCGTCGGTCGAGGAGAGGAGCTCGAGCACTGACGGCGTCCGAAACGATGATTCGGCGGCCGGTGCGCTTGGCCGAGGTCCGATTCGAAGCCAAGCTCTCTTCCTCCGGATCCGGAAAGCGCGCTGAAGGTCGCTTCGGTTAGACAAGTACTAGTAACCCGTTATCACAATCAGCGCGTCATACGCAACGCTTCCAGACCACCTTTGCACGTGCTTAACACTTCTTCACACTGCGCTACATGGCGTGACCATATGTGACCATACGTTGCGATACCATACAATACACTTGACGTAGCGCTACGCGCGGGTCACCATCTCGGCAGTGGCTAACTGCGCTGACTGCGGACAGAACCCGAAGCGCGGGTGCAAGCCGGACTGCCCGCGGGACAAGACGCGGTCGGTGTGGGCGCGCTACCGGGCTCGCAAGAAGGCCAAGGCGCAGCAGCAGGTGGTGCCCAGTGCCTGAGTCGTCTCAGCCGAATACGCGCGTCCTGCCGCCGATCGTGTGGGGCGAGGGGTACCGCCAGCCGTGTTTACGCGATGGGTGCGACAACGTCCTGTGCATTGACCGTCTCGAGGACGGCGACATCTGGGGCTGCGTGAAGTGCCGAGCCGCTCACGAGTTCTATACGGCGTACTCGTCTGTTACTCGTGCCGGCGGGGTCAAGTACGGGATGGTCCGCCTGCTCATTGGCGACCACCGGCGGGATAAGGGCGAGCCCGGCATAGCGGAGTTCGTCGAATGAGCTTCGCCGAGGCGCACCCGGTGCTGCTCATCTCGGCAGCCATGCTTATCTGCCTGGTCCTTGGTCTTTCGCAACCGAGGCCGCGCGGATAATGGGAAGCAAGGGCGACAACGCCATGTTCTTCCGTTTCCTGGGACGCGCAATCGAGCGCGACCTGGAGTGCCGGCGCTCGGAGGACGCGGCTTTCACTGATGCCCTGAGAGGCCTCGTCAGCGCCGGGCTTCGCGGTCAAGGACGGTCCGCGTGGGCCGTTGCGGTGGCCCTTTGCTGGTCAAGGTCGGCGCACGCGCTTGGATGGAGCGGCTTCGGGTTCGTTCCGCCGAGTGACTTGGCCGACATGTACTTAGGGGAGGCGGGCTGATGGACGGATGCATGTCGGAGGACATCCGTATCGGAATCATGGTGCGCGTCCGCATGCAGGAGTTGGCCTCCGCGGCTACTCGCCCAGATGGATACGGCGGGATGTGGAAGCGGAAAGACGGCAAGGGCTGCCCGATGCCATTCTCTTCGGTGCTTTTGCAAGAGGCCGGAGGAATCGACCGCCTGTTCTCCGAATGGGAGCTGACCTGATGGGTTACGGCCCTCCCCCGCTCGCCCGGGACGCCTATCACGAGGAGCGCCTTTACTGGCAGCGCAACCCCCCGAAGCGGCCGGCTGGCTACATCACGACGAAGGAAGCCGCTCAGGTGCTTGAGATGGCGCCGGCCGACATGCTGAAGAAGAAGTCGCTGCTCAGGCACCTCAAGCGTGGCGGCCAAATCTGGTGGAACGCGCAGGAGGTGGCCGACCACAAGGCGCTGCGCGACGACCGTAAGGCGCTTCGGGAGGCAAAGAAGCGTGGCGGCTAAGTCCTACGGCGACCGGGCTGCCAAGGTTGCTCGCATGAGCGAGCGGACTCGCCTCGACGCGCTCAAGATCATGCGCCGGGTGCTGTCGGTGGCCTCGAAAGAGCCCGATCGAGTCGAGAAGGACGCGATGTTGCCGAAGATGGAGGCGCCTTTCTACCTCCACGCGGCCATGCAGTTCGGCGTGGACAGCGTACGGCGCGAGATCGACAAGCAGGAAGGTCCTGGGACGACCCTTAACGTGCTCATCATGGGCCAGGCGCCGACGAATGAGGCGTGGTTGCAGGCCGTAAAGGACTCGCAGCAGCCGAAGCTCATCGAGGCGACCATCGAGGAGCCGAAGAAGTCGTGAGAGCCACTCGCCGTCGACAAGTTCATGTCATCCACTGCGGCAGGCTGAACCGCAGAGGCCGGAAGCTCGTCACGGTGAGATGGCCGGTGCTTCGAGCGGCGATGAAAAAGATGCTTGTCGATATGACCGTCGCCGAGGACGCCGGATTCTGGGACGCCAGGCACCTTAGGTACTGCTCCCGTCGCGGACGGTGCGACTGCGAGAGGACGGCGCCGTGATTTCGGAGGCCATTTGGAAGCCGACTCCGAAACAGGCCCTTGCCCTGTCGTGTCCGGTGTTCGAGCTCCTGTACGGCGGTGGCGTCGGCGGCGGGAAAACCGACTTCCTGCGCATGGACTTCATCCCACAACTCGAAGTTGCGACGAAGAAGTGGCGCGAGACAGGCAGGAAGTCGCTTGGGAATGCCTTGCTCGTGAGGAAGGAGTTCCCGCGACTCCGGGACATCATACGCCAGCAGCAAGAGGTGTTCCCGCAGATCGACTCCGGTGTTTCGTGGCGGGAAAACGAGCACGCCTTCAAGTTCTCATGCGGCTACACGTTCGAGGTTGGGCACCTCGAAGGGCCGAGCGACGAGCAGAACTACCAGGGCCGTCAATTCACCTGGCTCGGATTCGACCAACTCGAGGAAATCCCAAAGTACCAGTACGACTTCCTCAAGATGCGCGTTCGTAGTGCAGATCCGCATCTACAGCCGCTCCACCGTGTCCGTAACACCTGCAACCCGATGGGCCGCCACGTAGGCTGGGTTAAAGAGCGGTTCTACGACCCTTGCAAGCAGGGTTTCAAGATCATCAGCGAGACGGTGACCACGTCGCAGGGGCCGCGGACGCTTGAGCGCGTTTGGGTGCCGGCGCTGCTGCGTGACAACCCGCACATGCCACCGGAGTACGAGGCGCAGCTTCTGCTGATGCCGGACCACTACCAGCGCGCCTTCCTTTACGGCGACTGGGACGTCGTCCCCGGCTCGTTCTTCGGCGACGTGTTCGACCCGCGAATTCACGTCTGCGACCCGTTCGAGATCCCGAAGAACTGGGAAGTGTTCCGCGCCGCCGACTGGGGCTCACGTGCTCCTGCCTGCTGTCTGTGGATCGCTATCGACAACGACAGCAACCTGGTGGTCGTCGAGGAGCTGTACGGGCCAGGCCAGACCGGGACCATCTTCGGGAAGAAGATTCTCGAGATCGAAGAGGCGTGGGGGTGGACCGACTCCAAGGGCTTCTCGAAGCTGCACGGCTACATGGACCACCAGGGCCGGCAGAGCTACGGCGCCGAGGGGCCTACGCCGACCGAGGCCATGATTGAGATGGGCATCTCGTGGTTCGACGCCGACAAGGAGCGCAAGCTGGGCTGGACCGAGATCCGTCGCCGGCTGATGGAGCGGAGCGGACCAGCTGGAAAGACGCCTGGCCTGCGCATCTTCCGCAACTGCCGCAACCTAATCAGCACGCTTCCGAACCTCATTGCCAAGGCCGAGGACATCGACGACATCGACAGCAAGCAGGAAGACCACGCGGCAGATGCGCTCCGCTACGGGTGCATGTCACGGCCGATGTCTCGCTACGGCGAGCCAGGCGACGGTGGAAGATCCGAAATGGACGCGTGGGAGCAGCTCATCGCCGCTCGAAAGCTTCACTCCGACATCAAGGGTGCTCGGAACCCTACGACCGGCTACTAGGGAGGGACCATGTACGACGTGAGAGTTGTTAACGGCGAGGGTGAGAAGATTTTCGGGCCGTACGAGCGCATGGAAGACGCCGCCACGGAGCGCGACCGTTGGGTTGCCACGGGCGGCTGCTCGACCATTGAGATTCGGCCGATCAAGATCGCCTCGGAAGACCCGACCCCGAGACCGGTGAAGAAGAAGTGAACGACCTTACCGGTGGGCCGCTGACGCCCGAGATGGGCGACGAGGAGAACGGCGACGAGACCGTGTCGGTGCGCCTCGACGAGCCAGGCGAAGAAGCTGCCCCCGCCGCAGCTCCACCGGACGGTCCGCCGGAGTCAATCAACCTCGTCGAGTTCCTGCCGAAGGGCGAGGCCGACCGTATTGCCCAGCGCGTGGTGACCGACTTCACGGCCGACGTCGAGTCGGGATCGAAGCACATGGAGCGGCTCAAGCGGTGGGCAGAGCTCTACTCGTCCGTAATGAAGGCTAAGACGTGGCCGTTCGACCGCGCCGCCAACGTCAACGTGCCGCTCGTCGAGTACACGGTCCTCCAGATTCAGGGCCGGCTGTTCGACATGATTTTGCCGGCCAAGGGCGAGCTTTTCCACTCGCTGCCGCTTGACCAGCGCCCCGAAGAGCTCGACCGCGCCAACCGCACAGAACTCAAGCTGAACTACCTGTGCCGGCACGAGATACCAGGCTTCATCCAGATCTACGACGAGCTTCTATTCCAGATGGCGCTCTACGGATCGGCATTTATGAGCTACATGTGGAACGAAGAGGAAGGCTATCCGCAGCCTGAGTGCATCTCGGCGGCGGACATGGTCGTCCCGTTCGGCGCCAAGTCGAAGTCTCCGCAGATGAAGGGGGTTCCGCGCTACACGCGCATCCGCTGGATGACCTACTACGACCTGATGGAGAAGGGCGCCGAGGGTTTCTTCTACGGCACCGAGGAAATCAAGGCGGTCCCGGCGTCCGAAGGCAAGAACTCAGAGATGCAGGAGACGATCAACGAGATTTCGGGCATGGACAAGCCCGGTTTCTCGACGATCGAGGACGACGAGCGCGAAGTGCTCGAGATGCACATCCGCTGGCTGAAGATGCCGAACGCCCCGGACAAGCACCCGTCGTTCGACGGCAAGCCGCACGCCGTTATCGCCTGGGTCGACGCCGAGAGCGAGCGGCTTTTGCGTCTCGTACTGCGCGAGGAGCCAGATCCGAAGGATCAGCAGCGTTTCGACAAGGAGAAGGCGGCAGTAGACGCCGCTCGCCAGGCACTCCAGCAGTTCATCGACTCCAACGGCGTCCAGGCGGACCCGATGACGGGCCAACTCATCCCGATTCCGAAGCCTCCGCCTGTTCCGCCCGAGCCTAAGCCTGTCCGCGTGCGCGAAGTGACGTTTTTCACGCACTATCGGGCCTTCCCGAGCGAGGGATTCTACGGCCTCGGTTACGGCGACATCTGCGGCCCCCTGAACGAGGCGATGAACACCATCGTCAACCAGTCCATCGACCGCGGGACCGTAAACAACGCTCGCGGCGGATTCGTATCGCGTCAGCTTCGCTTCAACCGCGGCGCCCTGACGCTCCAACCCGGCCAGTTCATCGAGATCGACGCCCCGCCGGCCGCGATGAAGGACGGCTTGCAGCCCATGCCGGCGATTCCTGCCGACCCGACGATGATGGAGATCGCCGGGATGATCGAGCAGTGGGCGCAGCGCTCGGCAGGCTCAGGAGACACGCTCAGCGGCGAGCCCATCGGCTCGAACGAGACCGCCCGCGCCGCCATGCTGCGAAACGAGAACGCGCAGAAGCAAATCAACGTACTAGGGTCGCGCGTCATCTCGTACATGAAGAACGACGTGGACATGATCTGGCGTCTCCTGTCGGTATTCCTGCCAGAAGGCGACCAGCAGAGCGTCCTAGGCAAGGACGGTCAGCCGACGAACATCCAGGTCTCGCGCGCCGACTTCATCGCCGATCAGCGCGTGTTCCCCGCGGCAGATCCGCGCGTCACGTCCCGCTCGCAGCGTATCAACGACGCCGCCGAGGCGATGCAGATGGCGATGCAGAATCCGATTCTGGCGCAGAACCCGAACGTCATCCGCGCCCTGACCGAGCGAGAACTGCACGCCCGCGACATGGCCGACATCATCCCTCTTCTCGCGCCGAATCCGCCCCCACCTCCTCCCCCAGTCCCTCAGACGCAGGAGAACGCGGATTTCCTCCAGGGCAAGCAGCCGCAGGTAAACCAGCAAGACAACCATCGCCAGCACCTCGAAGAGATGGCGACGTTCAAGGCGTCGCCCGAGTACCAGGCCATGACGCCAGAGCAGCAGCAGGCCTTCGAGCAGCACGGCCGCAACCACATCGGCGAAGCGATGAAACAGGAGCACGCGAATGGACAACCCCCAGGACCAGTTAACGTTCCTCCACCTGTCGGAGGCGGACCTGTCCCGATGGCGGGAGGACCCGGTAACGGTCCTGTTCCTCCGCCACCTGTCGGAGGTGGGGCACCGCCGCCAAGCTGAGTGCATCGAGCGCGCACTGCGGTCGGAGTCCGCCGCAACGGCAGCCGCTGGCGCAGTAGACGCCATTACCGCTTTGTTCGAGGACTGCACGGCGTCCCGCGTTCGCGAGGACTACGTGACCACCGACAACACGTTCGTAGACCCACGACTCAAGAAGGTGAGAAAACATGGTCAAACCGACGCTCAATAACCCGGTAGTCCGCAGCGGCGCGAAGATTCCTCTCTACCCGACCGGAGACCGCGTGGTCGTCGAGAAGCTAGAGAGCGCCGAGGAGATGGTTGGCGGCATCGTCATCCCCGGCACCGAAAAGGCGGTCAGTCTCTACGCCACGGTCATCGCGGCCGGTCCGCTGGCGATGGACGTGCTACGCGACGCCTGCATCGGCATCGGCGACACGGTGTGCATTGGCAAGTACAGCGGCGTCGCGTGGGAGTGGCGCCCTGACGGCGGCGTGAAGTTCGAACGCGTCGAGATCATCAACGTCAAGGACATCTACGGGTCCGTCGAGCTTTGCGACAAGATCATGGCCGGCAAGCTCGGTATCGACCTGCACCAGGAGAGCGACGGCGTGACACGTCACCGATTCTTCGAGGAACAAGAGTTCACTGTCGGCCAAGCGCTTGAAGAGTCTCTGAGAAAGAGCGATACGAAGGAGGTTGCGTAAATGGCACTCTCGAAAGAAGCCGCCAAGGATTCCGAGCTTCCCGAGGAAGTGGTCGCCGAAGTCGAGGCCGCCGAGGGCGGTCAGGATGCCGGAGCCGAGGATGAAGGCGAGCAGCAGGTCACCGTCCGCCTGTCCCGCCGCAAGAAGGAGCAGCAGGAGCGTGAAGAGCGGATGGCGGCGCTCGAATCCGACCGGACTGCGCGCGCTCAGGAGGCGGAACGGCTGCGGCAAGAGCTCGCCCAGACCCGCGAGGCGCAGGCTCGCATGCAAGGCATCCTCGAGCAGATGCAGCGCATGCCTGCCGGCCGAGATGGTGGGAGAGAAGAAGCGCCGGTCGACCTTCGCGACAAGCTGGACGAACTGCGAAGGCAGGCCGGCACCGCCCTCGGGAAGCAGGATCTCGAGGAGTACCACCGCAATCTAGAGGCGGTGATGGACGTCAAGGCCGAGATGAAGGCCCGCGCCATCGTTGCCGCCCAGCAGAAGAACATGCCGGCTCCGCAGCAGCAGGCGCCGCAAAAGCCAGACTGGGTCCGCGCCATCGAGTTCCAGTATCCCGACGTCCTTACCGACCCGCGCGGGCAGCATACGGTTGGCATCTTCGACAGCCTCCTTGGTCAAACGGAGCAGTTCGGTCCGCAGCGCTTGCACAAGGCTTTCCAGCGCGCGCGCACCGAGCTTGGCCTTGCTCAGGCCCCGGCCGCCTCTAACCAGGCCCGCCAGCTTCACACCGGCATCAGCTCCAACGGAGTCGGCCGCAAGCCGGCGAACGGCGATAGCGTTGTCAACATGCCTCGCCACTACCTGGAGACGGCGTTGAAGTCTGGAATGACCCGCGCCGAGGCGGCAAAGGCGTGGCGCGAGTCGTATCCGAATGAAGCGTAACGTATAGCGGACGCAAACCGCTTGACATTGTTGGGCGGTTCAATTCACAATTCATCAACCGGACACAGTCCCTCGGCCAAATAGGTCGCAGGTGGTCCACCAGCCCGAGTCGGCGAGAACGCTAAACCGACCTCGTGATGCAGCGGTGGATCATCGATGGCATGGCCGAAAGGTAAGTCGAGAAAGCCGGTAGGCGGAGAAGTGCGGCAGGACGCCGCCCCCGCCCCAGTTCAGCAGGTCTGGCGCACCGACCAGACGAACGAGCGCCCCGGGTTCAAGCGCCAGTTCATGCGCGAGAACGAGGTGAACGACCGTAGCCGTCCGAAGTCGGTCTTCAATCGAGAGACCGGCGAGATGGTCCGCGTCGCCCCATGGGCCGTCGTGTCCGAGGCGGACGCCGGGCTCGTGCGCGAGCGCCCCGACCTGGCTCAGCCGGTCGATACGGTTGCCCGCATGGGTCCTCATGTCCTCATGGAGATCCCCGAGGACGATTGGAACATGTTGCAGCACGAGAAGGACGCTGTCGCCGACGCGCAGGCTGACCGTCTCATGGCTGGGCAGCACTTCGAGGCGACTGACGAATCGGTCGTCCGCATCAAGCAGAACAAGTTTGCAGTTCACCCCGCCTTGATGGGCGGCCTGGTCAACGGAGGGTAACGTCACATGGCAAATGCAGCTCGTACCGGTTTCTGGCCCGTCCACAACCAGGGCGCCACGGCGACCCAGGAGAAGCGGGTCCGCGTCGCTTCGAACAACGGCACCGCGATCTTCCTCGGCGACTGCGTGACCCGCACCGCCGCTGGCGTCTGGGGTCTCGCGAGCGCGGGCGGCGGAGTTTCCGGTGTCTCGCAGGGCGCGAGCTACTGGGACCCCGGCCAGCTTGTCCGCAAGGAGGGCGCGTACCTGCCCGCCTCGACGACCTACTCCTCGACGGCGTTCGACATGTACGGGGAGACTGACCAGTCATTCCTCCGCATCACCGCCGACCCGCTGAACGTGCGGTACGAGTGCCAGGCGAAGGCGTCTACCACGGGCGCAATTACTGACACCACGAAGAACGCCAACTTCTCGGCCGGCGCCGGGTCGACCACGACCGGCATCTCGGGCCACCTGCTCGATACGCTGGCGACGACCGCCGCTCTCGACTTCGCCGTGATGGACGTCAAGCGCAACGTCCTCAATGACCCGACCGCGGTGAACTTCAAGTTCATCGTCCAGATCAACATCCTGACCGTCCCGCCCGTCGCCGCTGGCGCGGCCGGAAACTAAGGAGCCGACCGATGCCGATGAATTCAGCGAGTATCTACAAGTCCATCGAGCCGGTGGTCCGCCACTTCTGGGGACTCTCGAAGCAGGAGGCCAAGCCGGTCTTCTCGCAGATCTTCGATACCGAAGAGACCGACGAGCCGATTCTCGACGCCGTGGAGTACGGCGGCCCCGGCACGATGACCTACAAGCCCGAGAACGACCGCATCGTCTCGGACCAGATCATCCAGGGCGTCAACAAGCGGTGGGCGGCGCAGACCTTCGCGACGGCCATCGAGATCAGCTTGGAGGCCGTCGAGGACACGAAGTACGGCGCCATCAAGACGGCCGCCAAGTCCCTCGGCCGCGCTGCCAATCTGACCCCCGAGTACCTGGCCGCGCAGTTCCTCGACCGCGCGTTCAACACCTCGTATCCGGCGCTGGGCGACAACTTGACCCTGTGCAACACCGCCCACCTCATTCCGAAGGGCGGCACGTACAGCAACCAGCTCTCGACCCCGTACTCTCTGTCCGAGTTCGCGCTCGAGCAGATTTTCCAGAACCTCGCGGTCATCCCCTGGACCGACGGCATGATCATGCCGCTGACCCCGAAGAAGCTGGTCGTGCCGGTCGCTCTCGGGCCCCTGGCCTGGAAGCTCTCGGCGACGCAGCTTCAGGTCGGTTCTGCGAACAACGACCTGAGCTACATCGCCGGCAAGTTCGAGCCGGTGGTCTTCCCCTTCCTCGGGTCGAACACTCGGTACTTCGTGACCACGAACGCCGACGACGGCCTGTTCTGGAAGTGGCGGGTCAAGCCTCAGTTCATGCGGGACAACGTCGACATGTTGACCCAAGCGCTGTTCATCTCGCGGTTCCGGGCCTACTGGGGCTGCATCGACGGCCGCGGCATCTACGGCGTCAACGCGGTGTAAGGAGCGACCATGCCAGTGACCAACTTTCCGGGGGGCGCCAGTAGCTACGGCATCCCCCTCGTGGGACAGGGCACCGTCTATGACATGCCGTGGGGCGCGACGTGGTTCGTCAACAACCGTACCGGCATCGTCAACGGCGACGGCACGAACAGGGATCGACCTATGGTGTCACTGGCGGATGCGCTCGCGCGCGCGTCTGCGTATGACACCATCTATGTCGGGCCAGGACACGCCGAGAACGTCACGGCGTCGAACACGTTCAGCGGTGCAGTCACCGGCGGGCCGAACACCGGCGCGCAAACCATCCCGCAGGGCGTTCGCATCATCGGGGAGGGCTCCGGGACAAACCGGCCGACCTTCACGCTGACGGCGGTTGCATCTACCTTCGCCCTGGCGGCGGCGAACTCGTCGATCGAGAACGTGCGCATCCTGTCCCCCCAGACTGGATCGACCACGACCACGACGATGGTCACCGTCACTGCGGCAGGTTGCGCTGTGCGGTCTTGCCAGTTCCAGGGATCAGCCTCGGCGACCGCCCTCGTCACCACCGGAATCTCTCTGTCGTCTGCCGCCAACGATTTCCAGGCGACCGACAACACCGGATTTACGGTCACCGGAACGCCGACCGCATGGCTGGCGACGACGGGAACCGCCGCCGCTGCTCGTGTTCAGATCCTCAGGAACACGATCCGGTGGCTGATGTCTGGTGTTGCGGTGCCTGTCGTCGACTTCACGTCGGGGTCAGGGACGGCCCCCGCCGACTGGGTCATCGCTGACAACTGCCTGTCGAATCTTACGGCTGCCTCCACGGTGGTCATCAAGGGCGTCGCGTCCGCCACCGGACACATCGTCTTCAATTACCTGGAGACCGTCGCCGGTACCGCTGCTGCTGTGGCAATCACCACGCCCGGTGGAATGGTCATGTATCAGAACTTCGTCGCACAGGGCGGCAAGCAGGCCATCGCCATCACCACCGGCGGCAACTCGTCGTAACGGGGAGGGCTCTTGGCTAGCCCGAATCTCTACAATCACGGGGCTGGAGGAACGACAGGGTCAAGCCTGGCGACCTCCAGCCCGCTGTATGCGCTCAATGGCGGCCATTTGTGGTACGTCAGTAGTACGACGGGCGCAGACGCTGCCAGCCCGAGAGGCGAGGACCGTGCCAAGCCGCTGGCGACGGCTGCTCAGGCTGTCACGAACGCCTCGGCAGGTGACACCATCGTTTTCCTGTCGGGGCACACCGAGAACCTGGCAGCCGCAATCGCCGCGTCCAAGCTTGGCCTCAAGTTCGTTTCGGAAGGCACCGGGGCGAACGCGGCTCGGTTCACCTGCGCGTCAACAGGCGGGTGCTTCAACATCACGGCTGGCACGGTTCTTTCTGGGCTGTACTTCCCCGCCTCGACGACCGCGGCCACGAATGCGCGGGTGGACGTAGCGACGGCCGCGCCGTGCCTGATTGAGAATTGCACCTTCGATCAGGGAGCAAGCGACACCACAGCGGCGATTCGATGGGGCTCGGTCGCGTCGTCCGTGGGCCTGAGGATCGAAGGGTGCAGCTTCACGGCGACGGCCGCCACGCAAGCCGCCATCTCGATCTCTGTTGTTACCAACGCCGCGTCAGCGCTCACGCTGCAAGACGTGACCATCGACGGTGGGACCGTGGGATTCTCTGATTTCGCGATTAAGCTGGCAGTCGCCGCGACTAACATGGATGTCAGGAACTTGAACCTCCTGAACAACTCCCACGTCTCTCTCGCGGCTGGCTGCACCGGTACGCTACTAGTCGGTACGGTGTCCGGAGGCAGCAGGATCGAGCAGAGCTAGGCGACATGGCGCCAGATCTTACGGAGCATGATTTCAGAGACCGTCTGTTGGCTAATCCCCCAACGTGCTCCGATGTCTTTTTGTCGCTCGATACCGCGAAGCTTTCGAATCTCGGAGACGATGGTTTCGCTCACGACAGCCTGCGGGAGTTGAGCGCCGCGCGCGGGAATAGCGCGCCCCTTCGCGACCATGTCGTCGCGGTTGTCCTTGTAGGTCCCAAGAAAGAGATGCGCCGGGTTCACGCACGGCGGATTGTCACAGCGGTGGCATACGATCATGCCTTCCGCGGACGCCCCGGAAGCCTCCATTGCGAATCTGTGCGCGAGGAGTGTCTTTCCGAGATGCCAGAACTTCCCGTATCCGACTGGCATGCGGACCGCCGTCCACAGCCAGCAGTCGTCAGGACCGCGCTTGTCGACCTTGGCCCAAAACCGCGCTACCGTCTTCTCATCCATGGGAACCTCCATTCTCGTGGGTCACGACCGCGGCGTCTCGTAAACGCGCGCGGTCAATCTCATCCTACCACGGAGCAGGCGTAATGGCTGGCGGTGGCGCGTACACCAGGCCGGTGCGCTGGGAGCCTGGGACATTCCTTCGGTCATGCGATCTGTGCGGCATCCGGTTTCGCGCCAACCAACTCATCCGATCGACAGACGGCAAGTTCCGATGCCTACGTTGGTGCGCGGAAACTACGCTTCTTGACCGCGACCGCGCATCCGCTGCCGCCAGCCGCCGCCGGGAAGCACCGCCGCCTCCGTTCGGCGCACCGTACCTGTTCAAGGACATCTACTCGATCGAGGGCGTGCTGTTCGACTTCCTTGCGAACAACAGGTACAGGGACACGTCGGGGCCATCGGCTGGTTCTGGAGGCGTGCGATTCGGGGCGGCGCCAGAAATCACGTTCCGAAATCTAGGTCTCGCGCCCGCGTTTAGCACGACGGTAAACTCTTTTATGTGTGCCGGCGAGGCGATGAGGTACCTGTACGGGCTGATCGTCGAGAACAAGCGGCCGTCGTCATGGATAGTGCGTTCCAAGGCGAAGTTGCGAGAACTGGCCGACTATCTCATCGCCGCTCAGGTTGGATTCGGGACGCTCCCCGCCGAAACGAAGGCGAACTCTATTCGCTACGGGATGCTGTTCTCTGCGAACAATCCTACTACAAGCGAGGCCGGAGCCTGCGGGCTCGGTCTGATGTATGCCTACCTCCTGTTCGGAGACGTAAAATACCTGACCAGTGCCCGAGCAGTAGCGGACTGGCTTACCAACATGCAGCAGGGAGGCCTGCTCACTTCGGCGTTTTCGTCTACCGACTCGGCAGGCGCGAACCGAATCAACTACGGCATGTGGACCAGGACGTGCGACAGGACGACGAACCTGAATTACGACCACGTCTATCGCCACGATTCCCTGGTATGCCTAGAGTTCCTTAAGCTGCTCTATGCCACCGTCGGCGACGAGCTGCACGGGGCGGATTCGACGCTGTCAGGCGTGTTCATCCAGGCGCCGCAGCAACTTCTATCGACGTCTATTGCCTCGGCTCGAGCGTTCTGGTCAGTCGGATGCTTCGACGCCGTGACGGGTTCAGCCATCAACGGCCTGTCGACGACGACACCGCGCGAGCTGTTCAATAGTTTCCCGACTACGAAAACTGGGTTCTCCAATGGGACGGGGTCATGGGAATACCAGGATGGACCAAGCGCCACCGGGACGCTCACTACCGCTGCGAACTACGCTATCGCACTGCGCGCGCTATACGCTTACGAGGGCTACTCGGCTCAGGTCTCGAGCATTTGGACATGGCTCATGGGTTTTACGAGCAACCCCGCATTTCAACCGACGACGACAAGCATCGGGCAGGACGCTCCGACCGTTCTCTCTCTCCTGGGGACCTACAATCCGAAGTTGTGCCTATCAACGACGCTACAGGTCCGTGCGACTGGTACACTTGCGACAGTGGCAATGAACGGGTCTAGCCAGTACGACTGGCAGTGCGTCGGACTCCTGGCGCCGATTCAGGGTGTCCAGGACCCTGGCTCGCTCGACACTGCGAAGGACTACATGTCCAAGGGAACGAGCCGGCCCGAGGACTACGACCAGGGAACGAACGTCACAAACTATCTCATGTGCCAGGGCATTTCCGGACTGTCAGGTCAAATCGCAGCGTCGCCGACAGCCGTTGTCGACTGGCGCGCCGACCTGGCCGCCAAGGCCGGGCAAGCTTTCCGATACGGCAACGTCGTAACCCCAACCGTGCAGGTCTGACCATGGCGCAACCGCAGGGATACAACCAGTTCAGCAACTACAACATGGTCCCCGGTCAGGGCGGCGGACAGGGCCAGGGATTCGGTCCGCAGCGTCAGCGGTCGTCAAGCGACCTGAACCAGACGCCGCCGACCGGAGATCCAGGCCGCCCGCAGAGCCAGTACCCGTCCGGCACGTTCCAACAGGGCCCGCAGTCGTACCCGTGGCAGCAGATGATGCAGCGGAACCAGTCGCAGTCCACGGCAACGCAGTCGGCACCGCAGCAGGCGGGAGCAGCCGGCCAGGCCGCTCCGGACACGCAGCAGCAGACGTACGCGCCTCAGACTCAACGGCCGCCGCATATGCCTGCGATGCAACAGCAGCCGTCTGGCCACATGGAAATGGGCGACTACAACGCCCCTGGCGCGTGGTCAAACGGCTACAACCCGCACATGGTCTACGACCAGCCGGCGGCTATGGCCATGCCCCAGCGCCCCGCGCAGTCGCAGTACCCTGCCGGGACTTTTCAGGTCGGCGGACCGGCGACATCGCCAGTGATGCCAAGGCCGCCAGCATCTACTCCGGCTGCGTCGCCAGCTGCCCCCGCGCTTACCAACGGCATCCCGACGTGGATGCTGGGGCAGGCCGCCAGCGCTGCCGCTGCGCCGCAGGGACCGGATCCGATGTCAGGCGAGGGCTGGAAGAATGGCGTCAGTCCGCAGGGATTTCAGGCCGCTAACCCGTACTACGGGCAGACCGGGTACTACGGCGACCTCGGACAGGTTCAGGCGCAGATGGCCGGAGGCGCACAGTCGGCTGGCATCCCACAGGGCGTTCTTGGCGCCAGCGCGTACACGCAGAATCCCGCGACCGCAACGCCATGGCAGCCTGCTGCGACTCCGCAGCAGCTCGTCTCGCAAGACCTGTCGAACTGGGAAGCCAACCGATGGAATCCTAAGTAATGGCCGTTCCAGCGACGTCGACATACAACCCGAATCGGGCTCGCATCGTCCAGCTCGCCTTGACGAACGTCGGGGCTATCGGGCCTGGCGCGGTCAACCCGGCGCAGGATGTCGCGCAGCTCGTGGCGCACGCTAACGACGTGCTGAATATCCTTGTCAAGTCGATGGACGTTGACGGCACCCTCCAATGGCGGTCGGGGCCGCGCACGCTGGCCACCATCGCGGGACAGGTCTCGTACCTACTACCGAACGACGTCTACGACGTGGACCCGCCCGGTCGGTACACGATCGCCGGGACGACCACGGGGACGCAGGTCCAGCCGATGTCGCAAGCGATGTGGTTCACGCTCGGCGACCGCACGCTGACCGGCATACCGATTCAGTACTACTTGCTCAAGAACCTGGACGCGAACGGGCTCGAGCAGAACACGCTCTACTTCTACCCGATTCCGGCTAACACGGGGGACACCTTTGAGTACACGGCGGTCACCAAGGCGCGCGACCAGAATACGGACGCCGACACGATGGACGTGCCGCAGCTTTGGGTTCGGTGTCTCGTGTACCTGCTCACGGCTGACCTGGCGCCAGCGTACGGCCTGGACATGAACCGCACGCAGTACTTCGCGAAGCTCGGCGAGGACGAGCGGCAGCGCTGCCTCGAGCAGGACCAGGAGCACGCTGATATCCAAATCGCGCCGTTTTCCAGTTACTACGGCGGCGGCGTCGGGCGCACTGGAAACTATCGATAGGAGCATGAGATGGCAGCTGGCGCGCGACTGATTGACTCGATGTACCTGGCCGGGGCTGGCACTGCCGCCGCGTCAGGGACGGTTAACTTCTACGGCGTCGGGACGCTCGTGCCGGCAGTCGTGTACGCCGACGACACGCTTTCGACTCCGCTCACGCAGCCGATCACGCTCGACGCCAGCGGCAAGCTTCCGTCCCCCGTCTACACCGCGACGCCGCTGCGCATGATCGTGAAGTCGTCGGCGGGTACGACGCTGTACGACGTGGCACGCATCGACGGAGACCGGGCCGAGCTCGTGGGCGTGTCCAATGCTGCGTGGACCGCTACCGACCTGAACAGCGTCTTGACGGCGGTGCAGTCGAGCCTAGGAGGAACGGATGCGCGGTTCCTTGCCCCGGCCGCCGGGGCGGTTCCAAGGAACGTCCAGACGAAGTTTGCCGAGGTCCAGCTTTCGGTGAAGGACTTCGGCGCCGCAGGGAACGGAATTGCAGATGACACCGTCCCCATTCAGGCAGCGCTTACGGCATGCAGCGTACTCGGCGGGGGCACGGTCCTTGTTCCCGCTGGGGCGTTCCTGGCGAGTTCAGTGCTGACGATACCAGCGGGCGTCGCTCTGATCGGGGCGTCCTCGACCACGGCCATCATCCGGAACACGAACGCTTCTGGACTCGCCATAACGACGAGTGGCACAGGGACTGTCTCAATTTCGAACCTGACCGTATCTCACTCGTCAAGCTCTACCCAGGCAGCCATAACCGCCATCTCAACTGTCAGATGCATAGTGTCCGGGGTGGTAATCTCAGGGCACAACGTAGGCGTGAGCGCGGCAGCCGCTACGAGCGCGCCACCGCACGTCATCGAGCGGTCGTCCATTACGGTTACGGGTGCGGCGTCGGTCGGCGTGGCACTTGGAACCGGAGTGGTTACTTCGTCGTATATTTCTGGAGCCGTCACCGGGATCAGCGGCTCTGTCATCGGCGGCATGGTCGTGGCTCAGGGGGTTGTGTTCAGCGGCCAGACTACTGCCGTGTCTGTCACCGCTGGCCACGGCGTGATGATTGGCTGCTCGGCGTTTACGACAGGAACGACGACGCTTGATGTAGGGGCTTCGGCGGGTGACATCGCCGAATTCGGCAACGTCAACATGATCGCCAAGATCCAAGATGCACGGACCGGAGCTCCCGTCAATTTCTCGTTCGCTGTCAATGGGTCTATAAGCCCTACGAACGAGACGACGGCGATCAGGGCAGTCGGCACAGCAGGTGGAATCACGATCACGATTAACGCCATGACGTCTGTCACGGGCTGGGGGAGAAAGTGGTCGCTAATCTGCTCGAACACGAGCGGCGGCGCCGTTACCTGGACGTTCAACGCGCAGTATGTGCTCTCGGCGGCAGTGAATCCAGCCACTGGCAACCGCGTTAACCTGTTGCTCGAGTACAACCCTGTCGATAACAAGGTCTACGAGATAAGCCGCGCCGCGACGGCGAACTGACCTACATCCCGAGCCTGGCCAGTTCCAGCGTAACCCGCTCGCCGTCGCCGCCCCGCGCGAACCAGTGGCAGTCGTGGTCGGCGCAGCCGCCCTCGCCGAGTTGGTCGCTGGCCTCGTGCGCGAACTCGTGTGGCATGTCGGCTACCCACTCCGGAATCCCGCCGACGGCCGACACGCTGAATTGCATCCCGTCCCACAGCGGCAGGACCACCACGCCGTCTTCCTGCTCCCCGGACACGCAGTCGCCAGTCTGGCTGATCCAGCCGTAACCACCGGCGCAATTCAGGTGCTCAGGCCCGTACCAGCACACGACTGGCATCGACTTCATCCCGTAGGCGTCGAAGATGACCTGCGCCGCCTCATCGGCGCGCGGCGGCGGGTCGACAACCCACTCGTGGTGCACTTCGAGGCGACCGCACGAAACGGTCGCTAACGCAACGGCGACAAAACCCACCCACGCCTTGACCATGACCCGATGGTATTGAACGTATAGCGGCCTGTCAAGCCGCCCGCGCCTGTGGTAGCCTAGTGACTGGAACGAGCCCGAGCCGTGGGGTAGCCGCCCCGGCCTCGTGATCTGGCGACAGGTCACGCGTGCCAACAGGCGTTATCGACATCTCAAACGGGCAGGTCGCATCAGCCGAGGACACCCCCGGACGCGCTCGCACGGTGACGAACTTCCTGCCCGACGTGCTCGGGAGCAACGTCGTCCGCCCTGGCATCTCCAACGCCACGTTCGATCCGACGAACAACCGGGTCGCGTCAGGGGCGAGCACCGACGTCATCGGCGCGTACGTCTGGACGAACCCGGTCGACCGCACGGACTACCTGATTTACGTCCGCCGTGACCGGACCATCTGGGCGAAAAACCTCCTCACGCTGGTAAAGACGGCGCTATCGAGCGCGGTCATTACGACGCAACTCGACGGCAACGCCGGCCGGGCGACGTTCGCCGAGGACTCGGGCCGCATCATCCTGGCCGGCGGTGGGCAGCTTCAGACGTGGGCAGGCGTCATCGGCGTACTGTCGTCTCGGCTTGCGGCGTTCACTCTCGGCGTGAATCAGCCGCCGCTCGGCTGCACGCACGTCGTCAAGCTCGCGAACTACGTCGTCGCGAACAACCAGTATCCTGGCTCGCTGAACCAGTTCATCTGGTCGGCCATCGGAGACGGTTCAGACGGCACGTGGCCGCCGCTGAACTTCAACACGGCTGACGCTCGCCCCGACCCGGTCATCGCGGTCTGGGAGAACCTCCGCGAACTGTACATATTCGGCACGCAGACGGTCCAGGTATATGGCATCACGGCTGACTCTGCGCTCCCGTTCCAAGCATCCGCCTCGGTCGGCCTCGGGACCACGGCTCCCTACTCCATCATCCGTCTCGATACGACGTTCGCGCTGCTCGACAACCAGAAGCGATTCGTGTCTACCGATGGCCGTGGGTTCGACGTGATGAGCGATGCCATCGCGAAGACGATTCAGGACATCTCGACCGTCTCGGACTGCTGGGGATTTCGCGCCATCATCGCGCACTGGGACTTGCTCGTGTGGGTCTTCCCGACGGCGAAGACGGCCTACTACTACGAGCAGAACCAGAAGAAGTGGGGCACGCTGCGCGGCTGGAACGGAACCGACGACTTCACCGCCATCCGCATCGGCGCGTACGTTTACTGGCCCGGCGGCGGGATGCACATGATCGGCGACTCACTGTACGACAATATTTTCACCTGGGACCCGTCGGTTACGACCGATGTCGCGCCAGCCGGGACCGCTACGCTGCCCATCGTCGCCGAGCGAATCACGGGCAGAATCAGCTACGACACCACGAAGCGGAAGCGGCGCAACGGCGTGCGCGTGACGCTTCGTCGCGGGTCTGTCACGCAGGTTGGTTCGTCCATCGAGATCGCCAAGGCCGACGATGACGGGCCGTGGAGTTCGCCGACGACGCTCGACCTTGGGACGACTGCCGGCGACCTGTCAAGCTCGCGACCGTGGTACCCCGGCGGCGTGTACAGGCGCGCCCAGTACCGATTGCGCTACTCCAACGCGGCTGAAAACACGGTGGTCGGAATAGAGGAGGACTACTCAGTCTTGGCAAGCTAATGGCAGTTACCTCGGAAGTAACCAACCCCGACGGCTCAGTCACGCGGAAGTACTCCGACGGGGCAGAGACCACCTATCGCGCTGACGGCACGATGGCGTCGGTCACCATCGGTGGAATCACGACGCAATACGACCCGTCTGGGCAGGTGACGTCTAACACGAAGGCGGATGGTTCGGCTGCGACCGCTGCTGACGCCGCTGCGTACAACGACGCCAACAACAAGATCGACTGGCGCGCCGCTGCTCGCACGGGCCTGGAAAGCGCCAAGACGCTGTCAGAGAAGGCGAACCTCGTCGGCATGGCCACCGGCAGCCAGGCTCCCGGATTCGACAACAACGCTATCAACAGCCAAATCGACAAGACTCTCGGCGGAAGCGGCTCGACATTCGGAGGTGCTCCTATTCCTGGCACAAGCGGCAGTGGAGGAAGCGGGAGCCTATCCGGGGCGGTAAACGACATCGCGAACAAGGCGTACGGGTACGCCACCGAGAATCGCGACTTCCAGCTTCAGGGCATGAACCAGGCTAACGCCGCGCTTCAGCCAGCGGCACAGTCCTATGCCGGGATGTACGGCCCTGGCGGTTCAATGACGACGCCTGGCACCGGCGAGCAGGCGTTCAACCAGTACGGGCAGAATCTCATCGCGCCGACCGCGCAGTCCAAGGCGCTCGCCACGGCCTCTCCGTTCCTGTCAGGCCAGTCGCCTGGCATGCAGGCGTACGGTAACGTCGCCGGGCAACTCTCCGGTCCGACGCTGTCGCAGCAGACCTATGGAGCATACGCCGGACTTCTCGACCAGCCGAGCCAGGGCGAGAATTACTTCAACCAGACGTCTGGGCAGTACGGGTCGAACAAGCTCGGCGACGCCTACTCGGGGCTCAACGCCAAGTATGACGCCCCTACTAACCTTCAGAGCAGCCTAGGCAGTATCGCGGCAGGGTACTCGCAGCCGTCTGCCAGCCAGCAGCGCTACGACCAGACGTCTGGCAAGTACGACTCAAACCTTCTGTCGAGCAACTACGGCTCGCTGGCGTCGAACTTCACCGGACCGACGAACCTCCAGTCGAATCTCGGCAGCATCCAGGGAGGCTACGCCGCCCCCAGCGCGTCGCAGTCGACTTTTCAGCAGCAGTCCAATCAGCTCGGCGGCCCTGGCTCGCTCGAGAAGTTCGCGGCGTCTGACCTTGCCGGCGATAACCCGTACTTCAAGCAGCTTCAGGAGCAGCAGTCGGCCGACATCGATGCCAGCTTCAACGCTCGCGGCGCGTACAACAGTGGCGCGGCGATGAAGGCTCAGGCGCTCGGAGCGTCCAATCTGCGCGCCCAGCAGTACCAGCAAGAGGGGCAGCTTCAGGGCGCCGCGCAATCGGCCATGCAGTCTCGCCTTGGCCAGCAGCAGGGCGCCGCTGGCGCATCAGACGCGGCTCGCTACGCCGGGCTGGCAGGTCAAACCGGCGTACTGTCCACGGCGGATCAACAGAAGCTTGCCAACGCGAACAGCCTTGTCGGGCTGACGGGCGCTGCGTCTGGCATGGATCTTTCATACCTCCAGGGCGGACAGCAGGCAGCGGGCGCATCCGACACTGCCCGATACGCCGGGCTCTCCGGGCTGACGAACTCGCTCAGCACGGCCGACTCTCAGCGCCTAGCGGCTACGAACGCGCAGGCCGGTCTCGCGAATAGCGCGTCAGGGATGGACCTGAACTATCTCCAGGGCGGCCAGAACGCGGCAAACTCTGCCGGGCAAGCGGGATTGGCGCGCACGCAGGCAGGAATCAACCTCACGCAGGGCACGGACGCCACGAATCTGGCGCAGAGCCTTGGATACGTCGGCGCCGCTAATCAGTCCGGGGCTGGCCAGGTCTCCCAGTACAGCGCCCTCGGTAACATGGCGCAGGGGCAGGATGCGGCCTCGCAAGCGGCGTACATGAACTATCTCAACCAGGCCGCGGCGATGCAGGGACAGGCGCAGCAGCGGCAGCAGATGGGCTTCCAGGACGCTTCCGGCCTCGGTGCCATGCAGTCAGGGAACATCATGGCCGGCTACAACAACGCCGGAAATCAGTATGCCAGCATGATCAGCGCTGGGATGGGCGCCCAGCTCAACGCCGCTCAGCTCGCGGCCCAGCAGCAGCAGAACAGCGCGAATAACAATCTCGCTCTCGGCAACCTGCTCATCAACGGCTACAAGGCGTACGCGACGGGCGGCGCAAGCGCTGTGCCAGGCGGCGTCGGAGGCAGCGGCGGCGGCGTTACTTATGGAACCGGCGGCGTTCCGATCGTGGAGTAACCATGCAACTACCCTGGGTAACGGCCCCCGAGAACCGAACGCCCGAACTGCTCGGGTCCATCGGCGAATCGCTCGTCGGCGCCGCCAAGGCCCGCGAAGAGAAGCAGCGCTACGCCGCCGCCCAGCTTCGTCAACAGAAGCTCGACGACCAAGCCGCGCAGCTACATGCCGCCCAGATCGCCAACTACGAGAGCGAGGCGGCGCAGCGTATGGCGCAGGCAGAGGAGCAGAAGAAGCTTCGCCAGGCCGCTGCGGTCAAGGATATCCAGGCCAGCCTCGACGCAGGCAAGATCGACGAGGCGAAGCTGAAGGCCGCTCAGTACAAGATCGAACTCGGCGACGCGCCGCAGCCCATCACGCAGCAGCCAGGCAACACCGTCATGGCGCCGACGAATCGCGACCTAACGGCGCCTCCAGGCGAGGGCGAGTCCACGACCGATGTCATGGCGGCGAATCGGGCTGCCATCGCGCAGAACCAGCCTCTTGCGCCGAAGAAGGCGCCGTACGTCATCGGCGGGCAGAAGTACGACCCGGAGCAGACGAAGGCTGCCGAGCAGGCACAGCGCGAGGAGACCGCAGCGCGCGTCGGCAAGGCCTACGAACCACTCGGGTACGGGTCGCAGGCTTCGGCGCTGGCGCTCGGCGACACCGGCAAGGCAGCCGACATCGACACGCTGATCGCCCAGCGTATGAAGGCTGACCAGTCCGACAAGGAGCGCCGCGACCTGCTCACCGTGAGAAATCAGTTCACGACTGAGCGGGACGAGCGCAACAAACTCACGCGTCAGGAGCAGATCGACATCGCCGCCGCGCACGACAGGGCAAAGATTGCCGGTGGAATTGCCGCTGGCGGTGGAGCCCGTACCGACCAGGCAAACCTCGCCGCGTACAAGTACGCCGACAACCTGGTCAAGGACGGCGCGAAGGAACTCGGCCTGCCGAAACTGAACGAGACGCTGAACCTGTTCGACATCGCACAGGAGGAACTCAAGAAGGAAAGTGGCGCGGCTCAAATCGGAGCCCGCATGGTTGCCGAGCGCGCGCTGCGTGGCGGCCCACCGACGCAGTACATGGACCAGCAGGAGGCGAGCCACCTCGGCGGCCTCTGGGCGCGGTTCACGGGGGCCATCCAAACCGCAGCCAACGGTCAGCTCGGAGATGAGCAACGCGCGGCCATCTCGCAGGAGATCGACGCCGCCAGGCAGCAGTACATCGCCGCCCGCGACCGCCGCCTGGCCGCTATTCGCGACCGCATCCAGAGCGAGCCAGGTCTGGAGAACCTGCACGGCACGGCAAACGCTCGGTTCAAGCAAACCGCCGAGGGCATGGGCGCCAAGGCTGAAGACATCTTCCCGGGCGAGGGGAATGCCCTGCCGCCGGTCGGCGCGGGGTCTGTCGCGGCTACCAGGCAGGCGGCTCCGAAGGCTAAGCCGACCGTCGGCGAGACGCTGAAGTCGGCCGGCAAGAAGAAGACCGGCGAAACCGACGAGGCGCGGAAGAAGCGGCTTCTCCAGGAGTTGAGCGGTGGCTGATTACGTCGTCGAGCCCATCAAGCCGCAGCGGTCGCTCGCTGACATCATCAGCGACGCGGTCGAAGCTGGCCTGACTGACGACGAGATCCGGTCTGCCGTTGCGAAGCGGAGAACGGCAGCGATGCCAGCCGGCCACGGGCGCGGTGACGAATTGTTCCAGCCGGACCCGTCACCAGCCGACGTCAAGACGGTCGGCCGCCGACTGCCGAAGCAGGACATCACGGAGGCTGGCGATGTCGACCTTGGCAAGCTCGGCCTCGGTCCCGCCGCCGCGGGATCGAACCTGGTCGCCGGCACGTCGTATCGCGGCATCCCGACCGACGGCAGCGGCTCGGTCGCGTCCATGCACCTGCGCGATGATGCGCCTGGAATCTCTGCTCCCGCTGCCAACGGACCAGCCGAGGCGCGCGGCTTCCTGCGCTTCGCAGCCGGTGGGGTGGGCGGAATGGCCGCAGGTGGCGCCGCGCGCGCCCTAGGCGCTCCTGGGGCCGTCCAGAATGTCGCAGGCGGCGCGGCTGCCGGCGCGGCTCCATCGGCCATGCAGGGAGATGCCCCTGGCGAGATTGCCAAGAACGCTGCCATCGGCGCATCCGTGCCGACCGTGGGGGCTCTGCTCGAGCGCGGCGGACAGGCAATTATGAACAGCCGGGGCGTCAAGGCGCGCGCGTTGCTCGAGAAGCACGGCGCTAAGGTAGGCGTTGGCGATGCCGGATCTGGGCTGCCAGAACTCGACGCCGTGCCAGGGAAGGTCACCGACTACGACATCGGACAGGCCGGCCGCGAGTCAGGCCGCAAGCTTCTCGACGCAAATGAGGAGACCTTCGACCGCGAGGGTCGCCAGCCATACAAAGCAGCTACCGCGCAGATCGACAAGGGACAGGGCCGCAACCTGGTGGACGTGCTTCCGCTGCGCCGGAAGATGTTGGAAGTCGCAGCCGCGCCCGACACGGACCCGGCGGTGCGCAGCGTTCTGATGGGGCAGGTCAAGGAGATGGACACGCAGTTCCCAGACACCGGCATGGGCAAGCGGTTCGCGCCCGAGTCGTGGGTTAACGGCAAGACGTCCTGGCTGTGGAAGCAGGCACAGCCTGACAAGCTAGCCTCGGGGGCCGGCACGCCTCGCGATGCAAAGTTCGCCGATGTCGCGGCCGTTGGGCAGGAAATCCGCGAGCAAGGCCCATACGCCGATGCGAACGCCAAGTACCGTGCCGCAAAACAGGAGAGTGGCGACTTCCGCGAGGCTCTAGGTGCCAAACGGACGCCAAGCGCAGATGAGACGATCGACGAGAGGAAGATCGCCAACTTCCTCTCGCGACGCGGTCAGACAACTACCACGGCGGGAATCCAGGGCGGCGACAAGCGCTTGGCAGACCTCATCGCCAAGCACCCGGAGCTCGAGCGCACCATAGACTCACCCGAGCTACTGCGCGCCAAGGCCGACCTACAATTTCGCCTCAAGGGGCCGGAGCACGGCGGCCTGATTGACCGCATCGGCGGTCCGGTGGCGGGGACGATTGCGGCTGCCGGAACCGCCCTCGCCGGTCACGGCGGCCTCGGCGCCGCCGCCGCTATACCTGCCTACGTCATCGGCCAGAACGCCACGCCTATCGCCGGCAGGCTACTTGCGCGACCTGCGCCACACGCAATCAACGTCGGACAGTCTATGCAAGGCGCCGGTGCGTTGACGTCGCAGTTCGCGGCGATGCAGGCGGCGATGGACATGAAGCGCCAGCGGGACGCCGCGGCTATTCAAACGCTCTTCGGCAAGAAAGCCGAGGAGAAACGCCCCGGTGAGGTACCATAGGAGGCAACATGGCGTTCGCAAGTAAATCAGCACAACGCTTGGAGCGGTCGACGAAAGGCATGGGCGCCGATCGGACCGTTACTAGCAACGACGTGGAGATGGTCAAAATGGGCAAGAGCAGACCGGACCTGACTGGTGGCAGCCTTGGACGCGGCGGCGGCAAGGGCGTGCCGTGGGGCAAGGTAGGCAGCGGCGAAGGGAAGACGCTGTACGGATCGCTCGGCAAGGACGGCGGCTCGACATACAAGCGGTCGACCATGACGTCCGACAGTTCGTACACTAAGTCCAACACCACTCGGGAGAAGCTGGGGCGTACGGGAGAGACCTTCTCGCCGAAGACCCGCGGTAAGTAAGCCATGCTCCTCCAGGCAACCAACCGTCCGATCTGGATTGCCCGCGGCGTGCTCGTCCCGGCCTCGGGGTCGGGCGAGTCTGCGCCTCCGGGCAGCGGGTCGACCATCACGATCTATGACTCGACCGCTAACGCAAACGCGTTGCAGTTCAACACGGCGCTGCCGTTTTCGCGTCTCGTCCTGCACATCGACGCCGACGCGAATAGCGCTGCCAGTGGCGTCATCATCGAAGGGTCGACGAACAACGGGTCGACGTGGACGACGATGCAGGCGGCGCAGACGTACCTGACGGCGAGCGGCCCTACCGACTACGACATTCTCGTCACGATGCCACAGGTGCGTTTGCGCTACACGAATAGCGCGGCCGTGCTGACTCGGTGGAACATGTCGCTCGAGGGCATCATGGGCGACCGGTCGAAGGGGACGTAAATGCCGCAGTATGTGCAGCTTCCAGCCGGGGTGCAGCTTCTCCCTATAACCGGCGGGCCGGTGTCGTTCTCGGCCGTGTCGTCGTACACGTCTCCGGTGTGGTCTCCTGGGCAGTACAGCGAGATCACGGTCTGCCTCCGGGTAGACTCGGGGACGGCTACGTCCGTCGACCTGACGCTGGTCGGCTTGGGCGGTGCATATAAATCGGCGATCTACTACACGGCTGCTGGGACGGTTAACTTCGGGGCGGCGTGGACGATCGGTGGAACCATTCCATACAACAACGTAGCCATTTGCAGAATCGCGAAGGGCGGCATACGCGGGCTCCGCGGGACCTGGTGCGGGCCGGATGGCTTGGGAGTCGGTAATCCGCTGTACGCATTCCAGGGCGGCCACAACACCGACACCACGAGCGATGTTACCGGGTTCGTCCTGACGTTTGCAGGCGGCAACGCGACGGGGGTTGTTACTGCCTGGGGGATGCCTTAGTCGGTGTATGTTACGCTGCCGGGCACGAAGCCGGAGATCGCTTACGCAATGCGGAGCGTGATGCCGCTCGGGGACTCAATCACGCTCGGATACCCGGACAATGTCGGCGGCTGGCGCAAGCCCGTAATCGCGGAGCACCCGTTGCTGTCGTCGGTAGGGACGCAGCTTGACAGCACAGGTATACCGGCTTCGCAGAAACACGAGGGGTTCGGAGGGCGCAACTCGGGATCGGCGCTCGCCGGAGTCGCCTCGTGGTATGGCGCATGGCCGGCTAGCATCGTCCTGCTTCAGCTCGGGACGAACGACCTGACTGGGTACCCGGCGCCGCTGTACACCGAGGCGCAGTATGCTACGCAGATGCGTGGCGTAGTCGACATAATCCGCGGCATCAACGCGAACGTGAGGATTTTCATTGGCAAGCTGCCGTATCCAAAACTCGGCGTGTACCCTGTGTCAGTGATCGATTCCTACCGTGCCGCCCTGTCCGCCGCCGTGGCCGGCGTAGCCAACCTCAGCGAGGTCGACTTCCCGCAACTTCCTGACTCTGGATTTGCCGACGCCTTGCACCCGAATGCGGCCGGCTACGCGGCGATGGCAGTGACGTGGTCAGCGGCATTATCGGCTGCCGGTTACTGACGGCTGGATCAGAATACATACCCGATGTAGCTCCACGTCCCCGACACGGTCACGTCAACGCCCGATGTGTTCCGGACCTGCATCGTTAGCGTTCCTGGCGATGAAACGAATGCATAGTCGACCAGGATCGCGGCCGGTATCGCGGCCGGTGGCGACATCGTCACGTACATGCCTGGGATTGTGTTGTCCACGCCAAGATCAGATCCGCCTACCGACACGTCTGTAAATGTCACACGTCCCGATGTGCCGGCCGCGATTAGCTGTGTCCAACTGAACTGACCGCCCCGGAACTTCTGCGCCCGCTCCCACATTCGACGCGCCGTGCGAAATGTCTCAACCTGGTTGCGCGAGTTTTCGTTCGGGAACGGATACGGCCAAATCAGCGGCATTTGGTGATATTCTAATTGAAAATGACCGATCAGGGGCGCCACCTGACCGCCATTTCCATCGCCGCAGCGGTGGCAGTCGCGGCGTCCATCTTCAAGGTGTGCGACCAGCAGCTCTACATGATCGCATCGGGCATCATCGCGGGTGAGTACGCCCTGGCTCGGTCTGCTCCATCGGCGCCCACGACTGTTACGGGGCGCATCGACCATCCGGTGACAATCAACCAGGGAGCAGATGGCGCGAAATGAGGAATACGCCCTCGATCGGACTCCAAGCCTGTGGGACAGGATCTGGCGTGGGCGGTCGAGCAGCCACCGACGAGCACTCACCAACGCCGGCGTTCACGCGGCACAGTGCGCGGCTGCTCTCGGAGAGGCTGCGCGACTCATCGACGAGGCTCCAAGCGACCGTCGAAAGGCTGAGGGGCGCGCGCTCTCCCTCCAGATTCGCGACCTGGCTGAGGGGATGATGGCCTGCGCCGACCACCTAGACGCCGAGTTCGGCGATGGGTGACACGTCCGAGGAGGAAGTCCTCCACATCCCGCCCGACCACGAACTGGAGGCCGACTTCGACGTTCACGAGGCGCCGACCAAGCCTGGATTGCCGCCCGGCCTCTCCGACGAGATTATCGACGTCCGCACCGACCTACGCACGCTCCTGGTCGCTGCGGCCACGCTGTTCGGTCAGATGGAGTACGCCAAGGACGCTACCCGCCATACCGCTCAGATCGGGAAGGCAAGGTTCGCGCTGGCTCAACTGGTCAAGAAATACGAGGGACTCTCATGACCGATTCATCCCGTTTCGTGCCCGACCTGATTCACTGGGAGGGTAACGTTACCGCGTTCTAGGCATCTCAATTTGTATGCGGACGCCGACGTTGGATAGGTTCTGGTCGAAGGTAAGCAGATGCGGAGATGATGAGTGCTGGGAATGGAAGGCCAAGCGAGACAAGGACGGCTATGGCCGGTTCTGGGACGGCACGTTTACGCCTTCCGGCAATGGTCGCATGGTAGGCGCTCACCAGTTCAGCCTGTCGATTGCTACCGGCGAGGAGCGAGGTGACAGGTGGGTCCTCCACCGCTGCGACAACCCTCCGTGCGTGAACCCAAAGCATCTGTACTTCGGCACCGTCGTCGACAACTCACGCGACATGATCTCCAGGGGCCGGGGTGGCAAGAAGCCGCATGACCCTGCCTTCTGCGGCGAGCGGATTGGAGGAAGCCGTCTCACCACCGAACAGGTGATTGAGATCAAGTCGGCCGGGTCTGACGTTCAGAACACGCAACTCGCCGCCGTGTACGGCGTTAGACCGACGACCATATCGCAGATAAGACGCGGCGGATCCTGGAAGCACATTCAGGCGACTGGAAGCCCTGCAAAGAGAACCGGGGCTCACAACAAAAGAATCTCTGAGGCACTCAGGGGCAACAAGAACGCCCTCGGCTGGAAGCACACGGAAGAGTCCAGGGCGAAGATCGTCGCCTCCTGGCGAAGGAGAAAGTCAGATGGATGTCGCGAAATTCATTCCTGATCTGATTCGGTGGGAGTCGTCAGTCCCGCACATGTACCGTGACACGCTCGGATACGTGACCGTCGGAGTTGGCAACCTGGTCCACGACGGCCTAGATGCTGTCTCGCTGCCGTTCCTGGTCGACGGTGAGCGCCCAGCGTCGCCGAAGGAGATCGGGGACGACTTCCTGCGTGTCATCGCGCTCGCCAAGGGCATGCCCGCCCGCGCCTACCGGGCCCCGAATCCGCCGCACATCGAACTGTCGCAGGCGTCGATTGGCGACCTGCTTCGCAACCGCCTGAACCGCGAGTTCCAGCCGGGAATTCACAGACTGCTGCCAGATTTCGACGGCTACCCGGAGCCGGTGCAGGCGGCGTTGATTGACATCGCCTTCAACTGCGGCGTGTCTGGCCTGTCGACGTTCCATCACCTGCTCGACGCGTGCCGCAAGCAGCAGTGGGCAGCGGCAGCGGAGTCGTGCCACCGCAAGACGAGCCGCGCCGAGAGGAACGATTGGACGCGGTCGAAGTTCCTGGAGGCCGCATGACCCGCCTCATCCTCGCCGTCCTACTCCTCGGCGCCTGTCGCCAGCAAGTCAACTTGCTGCCCGACCCGAAGTGGTCCGCCGTGCCAATCACGGTGCGCTGGGACGGCATCGATCCGGTGTTCGACGGCTCGCTGCACTACGCGGTCGACGCCTGGAATCACGCAGCCGGCTGCGATGTGCTGCGGGAGGCCGCTGACGCGCGCGTGACCGTGTCCACATACGACGGGACGGCTTGCGGCGCACCTGCGCAGCTCGAACGGTCACTCGGCGCGACGGCTGGAACGTGGCGATGCTCGGCGGACTCGGCCGAGGTGAAGTTCCAGGTCATGTCGGACATCCGCAGCGTCTACGTCATCGCGGCCCACGAGCTCGGGCACGTC
>Ga0070682_100000187_pt1 | contig 46443 bp, 39 predicted proteins | sample KBSC63LmetaG_FD_64668 | JGI IMG/M metagenome (GOLD analysis project Ga0070682, IMG submission 64668) | Corn rhizosphere microbial communities from Kellogg Biological Station, Michigan, USA - KBS C6-3L metaG | ecosystem: Host-associated > Plants > Roots > Rhizosphere | place: USA: Michigan...
ATAAGGATCATCAGCTGTAATCTTTTCGTACATTACGAATAAGTTACCGTATTTCTCTTCTACCCAGCTCTTACCTAAATCATAGATCTGCTGATCTGTTGGATTATGAATATGTTTTTCGATAGCGGATTCTTTACCTTTTTTCATGATCTCTGTAGAGAAATCAAGGTAAACTCCTTCCTGAGTATCGTTATTTTCGATTCCGAACCCAGCGTCGCATCTTTCCTTAGCAGCTCTTGAAGCAACGTCTCTAGGCACAAGGTTACCAAACGCAGGGTATCTTCTTTCTAAATAATAATCTCTATCTTCTTCTTTAATATTTTCAGGTCTTAATTTACCTTCTCTGATTGCTACTGAATCTTCATGTTTTTTAGGAACCCAGATTCTTCCGGAGTTTCTTAATGATTCAGACATCAATGTCAGTTTAGACTGCTGTGTTCCGTGAACAGGAATACAAGTCGGGTGAATCTGTACGTAGCAAGGGTTTGCGAAGTAAGCTCCTTTCTTGTGAATTTTCCATGCTGCAGAAACGTTAGATCCCATTGCATTGGTAGAAAGGAAATATACGTTTCCGTATCCTCCTGAAGCAATTACTACAGCGTGAGCAGAGTGTCTTTCGATTTCACCTGTTACAAGGTTTCTTGCGATGATCCCTCTTGCTTTTCCGTCAACAATTACAAGGTCTAGCATTTCATGACGGTTATACATCTTGATTCTTCCTTTACCGATCTGACGGCTCATTGAAGAATATGCTCCTAATAATAACTGCTGTCCTGTTTGTCCTTTTGCGTAGAAAGTTCTTTTTACCTGAACCCCACCAAATGAACGGTTATCTAACTGACCACCGTAATCTCTCCCGAAAGGAACCCCTTGGGAAACACATTGGTCAATAATATTTGCAGAAACTTCAGCTAATCTGTAAACGTTGGCCTCTCTTGCTCTATAGTCACCACCTTTAATGGTATCATAGAATAATCTGTAAGTAGAGTCACCGTCTCCCTGGTAATTCTTAGCTGCGTTGATCCCCCCTTGAGCAGCAATAGAGTGCGCTCTTCTTGGAGAATCCTGGTAGCAGAATGCTTTTACATTGTATCCTTGCTCAGCCAATGTAGCTGCAGCAGAACCTCCTGCCAAACCTGTACCTACAACAATAATATCAATCTTATCTCTGTTGTTTGGTGCAACAAGGTTCATATGGTCTTTATGATTTTTCCATTTGTCCTTTAGAGGACCTCCCGGAATTCTTGAATCTAATTTACTCATACTAGTATATTGATATTATTGAGTTATAAAATGAAAAACTGCAACGATGATAAATCCTGCAGGAATAAGGATTGAATACCATTTCCCGAAAGCTTTGATCACCGGCGTATATTTTGGATGTCTTGCTCCGATAGACTGGAATGAAGACTGGAATCCGTGAGCCAGGTGTAATCCTAATAAAACAAAAGAGATCACATATAAAGCCACTCTCCAAAGATCAGCAAACTTCTCATGAAGTTCCGGCCAGAAACGTTCTGCATCCGGAGTTAATCCTTCTACATACTTGTAATTGATTTCATGCAACCAGAAATCATATAAGTGAAGCGCTAAGAAAGCTAAAATAACAGCCCCTGAAATAATCATATTTCTGGACATCCATGAAGAATTCACGGCTGCATTGTTTGCTGCATACTTTACCGGACGCGCTTTATTATTCTTGATCTCAAGTACAAATCCCATAATGAAATGGAAAATTACTGCAAAACCAAGAATAGGCTGCATTAAGAACTGCACAAAAGGATTATAGCCCATGAAATCAGATGCTGTATTGAATGCATCCTTATTCAGAACTGATAACAAATTGGTCGTCAAATGCAGTATAAGAAAAATCAGCAAAAATAGAGCTGATAATGCCATAGCATATTTTCTACCTATCGTAGAACTCGTTAAACCTGCCATATAAGTTTAAATTTGAATTTCTACAAAATTAAGAAAGTTTAACAATATCGAAAAGTGAGAAATCTCACAAATAGACAGTTTGTAATCTTTCTAAATAAGAATTCCATGCATTATAAATGCAGGAAAACATATAAATTATAACCATTATTTCAAATCATAAATCTTATTCCTGAAAACTACTTTTTGAACTGAATTTGAAAAGGTTTTAATCTCAAAATGATGTATTCTTCGTGAAGAACAGTAAGGTTTCACAACAAACTGTAAAACCTTGTCCTTATTTTCCATATCTGATATCCAGAAGCAGGCCCTTTCTCCCCTTTTTATTGAAATGAGGTTGTTTTTACCGAATGTATGAATCAGCACCTCTTCTTTTTGATTTTCAAAGACATTACTTCCTGTTCTTATGATGAGAAATACAATGACAGCCATTATCAATCCTGAAGAGTTTTTAAGATTGAATTTTAAGATAACCGATCTTAATAAATAGAGCACCACAAACACTATGAATACCTCTAATCCGTTCATTGGAATATTTTCAAAGAACAGTACATCAACCTCAGCAAACCAATGGATCATTTTCAACAAAATCTGAATAACAAAATCATATACCACATTCATCAATTCGAAGTCAATTCCACAAGAAACAAGAGCCGTCATCAGGAATGAAAAAACAATGATTATTTCTGAAAAAGGAACAATCACAATATTTGCAATGATTGAAATGAATGAAAACTGATGAAAATAATACAGCACCAAAGGAAGTGTTGCCAATTGCGCAGATAAAGATATTGTAATGGTATTAAACAGGAGTTTTTTAAGATAACTATCCTGTTTTGGAAAATATTTCAGGAGAGGCTGATTCAGCCAATAAATTCCTAAAACAGCCAGAAAACTGAGCTGAAATCCCACATCAAAAAACTGCTGTGTATCTCCAATCAAAATAAAAAAAGCAGATAAAGCCAATGAATGAAACAGATCAGGTTTCCGCTGAAGCAATACAAAAATAAAATAGACACTCAGCATGATACAAGACCGCAGCACTGAATTTCCAAACCCGATAAAAGCAGCAAACAGCCAAATAAAAGCTAAGCTTAAAATAACTGCATATTTTCTGAATTTTAAGGGAATAAAACGAATCAGCAAAAAGTAAAACATCCCGAAAATAACAACAATATGAGTTCCGGAAATCGCGAGAAAGTGAACCATTCCGGATTTGTTGAAATCCTGCACAGTACCTTCATCAATTTCTGTACGATCTGCCAGAATGATTCCTTTTAAAAATTCTTTGGTCTTTCCTGACATTCCGGTTTTATCGATGTCTTTGAGAACCTTAAATCTATATTGGTGTAACTTATCTGTTGGAGTTAAGTCATCCCGTTCTGTAGATTGAATTTCTTTTAAAACATAAGCCTGATATTCAATATGTTTTCGCTTCAGATACTTTTTATATTCAAACTGAAAATCATACTGAGGTGCTTTAGGTTGTGTTATATAAGCATCAGCCTTGTAGTAGTGAATAAAATCCAGCTCTTTACTATCCTTGGGAACATAAAAAACTGAATTGAAGTTTATATTTTCAATCTGTCCTGTTCCTTCATATTTCTTATATTTTTCAGTGGTATTTAATTTCTGAGAGATTTTAAAAGTAACCGTTTCTTTTTTATTTACAAATGAAGAAACATCTGATGAAAAAGTATTATGATAATGAAGAATAATCCCTGCTCCAAAGAACAGAAGTCCCAGCAAAAAAGCTTTGGTTTTATGTAAAAAGTAAGAATGAAAACATATTACAACCAAAATGATCAAACAGATCACAATAATCATATAGAATATCATGCCTGCCAATACCATTTTCTCCTGAAAAAGAATTCCAAGAATAAAACAGATCACCAGAATAAGTAGAGGCTGTTTGTGCAATTTCAATTAATTATCCCTGTAAAATAGATAATTAATCAATGAAATATTATCTCTTGAATAACTAAATAAGTACTTTGCGACCTATTAAAGACATCAACAGAACACTTAATTTTTTGCTATGAAATTAAAGTTTGAAAGTAGGTTATCTCTTTTTCAGAAATTTATCCGTTAAACGCTTCGTTTCTTTGATATAAAACAATGGATCTTTCCCATAATCTTCATATTTGAAATCTCCCGCTTTTTTAGGAATAGCAGGTTCTATTTGCGTTCCTTCATGCCATTCGTTGAAGGATGTGATTCCAATGAAATCCGGATTTACTTTAATGGCAGCATCAAACATGTTCTCGTAATACTTTCCATTGTTTCTGCTTTTAAAGTTGGCTTCATTCCATGGACGTATTCTGGTATCTGAATAACCGGGTCCTACACAAGGAATAAAAATCATATTGTGATCTTTAGCATAGCTGGCCATAAAATTCCAGTTAGCAACTGTGCTTCCGTATACAAATCCTTCGCTGGCAAAATAGGTATAGAAACCATCAAAACCGGATGAATCAAAAAATTTCGCATCATCTTTCTCTACCCATAATCCAATGTAAAGCGCATCCAGTTGTGTATTTCTAACCGTTTTTTCTCCGTCTTTTGCTAACATTTTAGTCCACTCCTCTTTAGGAATTTTATAACTGTCGTAGACATAAAACAATGGCTTTCCTTCTTTTTTATAGAAAGCATGATGACCAGAATATGTTTTTACGAGATAAGAAAGCTGTTCTTTTAATTCTGAAGTATTTTTATAAAATGGCTCAATGTGAAATGCGATTTTTAAATCAAACCGATCTGCAATATCAAGGTATTTGATAAGACTTTTATCTGTAAACGAATCTTTTCCCAACCAACTCACCACTACCACTCCTACTCCGGATTCTTTGATCATTTTCATATGTTTTTCAATGATCTTTGTGTCATTGGAACTATAGTTTCCAAGGGAAGGATAAAAATTAGCCCCGATATCATTTCCTCCTTTGTAATGCCCAAGATTGTTCCACTTCGGATTGCTCCAGTGAGGAAGAATTTCGTGGTTCCAATGCTGATAACTTCCGTCCGTTTCAGGATTTCCATACCATCCATAATAGAATATCTGAACTTTGTCTCTTGAGCTACCCTCTTGAGCAGCACTTTTAGAGAAAAACAATGTGAATACCAATAGTAACAGAAGACGGTTATAACAATTCATAGTTAAAAAGTAGATTAAATTCTCAAAAACATCGGAAAGACTATACTTTCAATATTACCTCAGCAGCATGATCACTGGCGCCTTTTCCACCAAGCTTTTCTCTCAAAAGTTCGTAATCATTCAGAACCTGTGTTCTTTTTTCACCTGATATAATTTTATTGAGTTCTTCTACCAGGTTTTTAGTATTCAGATCATTTTGAATAAGTTCTTTCACCACTTCTCTGTCCATGATCAGATTAACCAGAGAAATATAATTGATGTTTTTCACTAGTCTTTTCGCAATGGCATAGGAAATTTTGCTTCCACGATAACAAACTACTTCAGGAATATTCAACAGTGCCGTTTCCAGGGTAGCTGTTCCGGAAGTCACAAGAGCTGCTTTGGAACATCTCAGCAGATCATAGGTTTTATTGGATACGAAATGAACATTCTCATCCACATATTTCTGATAAAATTCTTTAGGAAGACTCGGTGCTCCGGCAATTACAAACTGATAGTTTTTAAAATGCGGTCTTACAGAAAGCATTATTTCAAGCATCTTTTCTACTTCCTGTTCTCTGGAACCCGGCAAAAGCGCAATGATTTCTTTTTCGTTCAGACCATTATCTGATTTGAATTTTTCAATACTGATTTCCTGCAGATCCGAAATAGCATCCAGCAAAGGATGTCCTACAAAATGGGAATGAACTCCATGTTTTCTGTAAAAATCTTCTTCAAAAGGAAGAATGACCATCATTTCATCCACATATTTTTTGATAATTTCTACACGTCCTTCTTTCCATGCCCAAAGCTGCGGCGAAATATAATAAACAACTTTGATCCCAAGTTCTTTGGCAAATCTGGCAATTCTCAGGTTGAAACCAGGATAATCTACTAAAATCAAAACATCAGGTCTGTTCTTTTGGATATCCTCTTTACAGTATTTAATATTATTCAGAATGGTTCTGAGATTCATCACCACTTCCAGAAATCCCATAAAAGCAAGGTCACGGTAATGTTTTACCAGTGTTCCGCCCTGAGCTTTCATCAGATCGCCGCCCCAAAACCTAAACTCCGCATTCGGATCCTTTTGTTTTAAGGCTTTCATCAAATTACTTCCGTGCAAATCACCAGAAGCTTCTCCTGCAATAATATAATACTTCATTTCTATAGTAAGGATAGAGAACAAATTAAAATAGATATGATCTTAATTCGTAAATTTGTTCAAAGATAATGATAAAAAATGTCAGAAGAATTTGAAATCCGGAATAAAGTTGCCGAAAGCGGCCTTATCAATTTTGACCTTGCCACTTTACTTCCAAAAGGGGAAAGAAAGGGAATTGATCTTAAAGATTTTCTTTTTCAGGAAATGATCCTGAAAGAAAAAGATTTTCGTGAAAAGGTAGAGGCAATAGATACTGAACTATACAAAGACTCTTATATATACATTTATAACTCGGTAGATACAATCATCCCGCTTTGGGCTTATTTTGTATTGACAGCAAAACTTACTGATGTTGCAAAAAAAATAGTCTTCGGAAGCCGTGAAGATCTTGATGTTATTTTAATGCACAATGCTATCCAGACTCATGATTTTGAGGAAATGAGAGGTAAAAGAGTTCTGGTAAAAGGCTGTTCAGATAAAGATATTCCTGAAAATGCTTATATAGAACTGGTAGAACAGTTAAAACCAATTGTAAAATCTTTAATGTTCGGGGAAGCCTGTTCTAATGTTCCTATTATTAAAAACTAAGGCCTTCTGAAAGGTTATCAGAAACTTTAACAATAATTATGAAAGTCAGTCAATTCGCGAGGCATATTTTTTGATAACTTTGGTTCACTTAATACTAAATAAACACAAAAAATGAGTTTAATTGACCTACTTACAGGGAACACAGGCAACCAGATTGCTGAACAGGCTGAAAACAAATTCGGAATCGGCAAAAACCAGGTAATCGCCCTATTAGCAGTAGCTACCCCTCTTATTATTTCTTATCTTAGAAATAAATCTCAGGACGCTAAAGAAGCAGAAGCTTTAAATAATGCTTTAGATAAAGACCATAATGGAAGTATCTTAAATGACGCTTCTCAGATTGAAGCAAGACAGGCTGAAGGCGGATCTATTCTGGATCATATCTTTGGCGGGCAAAAAAGTACTGTTGAAAACCAGTTGTCACAAAACACAGGAATTTCAATAGACAAAATAGGTCCTATTCTTGCGATGTTAGCACCTGTAGTAATGGGATATATTGGTCAGCAGAAACAGCAGAGCAATGTAGGTGCAGGTGGCCTTGGAGATCTTTTGGGAGGAATTCTCGGAAATGCTTCCAATCAGGCCCAGGCTCAGCAGTCTAATCCTTTGAATGACATTCTTGGAAGTGTTTTAGGAGGAGGAACACAGTCTCAATCATCAGGAAATCCATTGAACGATATACTTGGTAGTGTATTGGGTGGTGGAAACCAACAACAAGGCGGTGGCGGCTTAGGCAGCATCCTTGGTAATATTCTTGGAGGTAAATAATTAATTTAATTTTCATAAAAAAAGGCCGGAGATAAATCTTCGGTCTTTTTTATTTTAATTATTTTTTAGATTTTTCTTCTGAAGCTGTAAAAGATTTTGAGGCTTTCTTAGGTCTTCTTTTACCATAACTTCCGGAATTGATTTTTCCTCTTCTTGATTTTTTGTCTCCTTTTCCCATAGTAATTATGTATTTGTTAATCACGAATTTATAAAATACAGCTCTAAAATCCAATTAATGAAGCTGTTAAAGTTTTATAAAATAATAAGGGAAGCTGGGAGAGAGGCTGGATGTTATTATAGGTTACTATTTCTCAATTCTCAGCCAGCACATCAGTTCTCTCAATACTGCTGATAAAAGCTATTTTTAGATATTTCACACTTCATTACTTCTCTCTTCCAGCTTCCATCATCCAGCATTTAAACTTTTATCGTCTTCCATTTTCCTTTTTTGAATAAGATAAAAGCAACTATGGTAATCAGCGTTTCTGCTGCAGGAATTGAAATAAACACTCCTTTTGGACCCATTTCAAAATATTTTGACAGAAAATACGCCAGAGGAATCTGAAACAGCCAGAATCCAAAAAGGTTAACCCAGGTAGGTGTCCAAGTATCTCCGGCTCCATTAAATGCATTAATCATAACCATCCCGATTCCATAGAAAATAAATCCCGTACTCATAATCTGAAGAGCATTTTTAGCAAATTCTTTAATAGCCGTTTCCTGAGTGAAAAAACCAACTAAAAAATTTCCCATAAAAATAAAGATCAGGCTTACAATCAGCATAAAGATGACATTATATTTCACAGTCTTCATTACCGATTGTTCCGCTCTCAGCATTTCATTGGCACCCATATTCTGCCCTACAAGTGTAGACGCCGCATTGCTCAGTCCCCAGGCAGGAAGCATAAAGAACATCATCAGTCTTAAAGCTGTCTGATAGCCGGCGGATGCATTTTCACCACCAGTAGTTGCTACCAATTCTGCAAGGAAAATCCAGCTGCATGAAGCGATGACAAACTGAAAGATTCCGGGAGTTGCGATCTTTATAATGGATTTTATTAATTCATAATTCGGTTTAAAATAAGGAATCTTTATACGGATTTGGGTATCTGCTACTAAAAGATGATACAACTGGTAGATCACCCCGATACTTCGGCCTATAGTTGTTGCCAAAGCTGCTCCGGTCAACCCCAAAGCAGGAACAGGTCCTAATCCTTTTATCAATATTGGACATAGAATAATATTGGCAATATTCGCTATCCATAAGCTTTTCATAGCAATCATTGCATTTCCAGCACCTCTGAAAATACCATTAATTAAAAATAACAGCATAATAATTGTGCTGCTGCTCATCATAATTCTGGTAAAATTCTTTCCATAGGCTGCTGCTTCCGGCTTCGAGCCCATCAATATCAGGATTTCTTCAGCATAGATAACTCCCAGTAAACTTAAAACAAAAGTAATAACAAATGAAACCAGCAATACCTGCGCAGCACTTCTGGAAGCCTGCTCGGGATTTTTCTCACCGATTCTTCTTGCCACCAAAGCTGTTGCCGCCATACTCATACCAATCGCAATAGAATACATCACCGAAAGTACAGATTCAGTAAGTCCCACAGTCTGAATAGCAAAACCACTTTCTTTCAAATGTCCGACAAAATACAGATCAACAAGGGCAAATACAGATTCCATAGCCATTTCCAGCATCATGGGAATCGCTAAAAGCAATACAGCACTTCTGATATTCACCTTCGTGAAGTCAGTTTCTTCGCCACTGAATGCTTTTTTCAAAAACTCAACATATTTTGTCATGATTTCTTTTAGTTTACTTAGCAAAAGTATTCATTCAAAAGCAATTAAAAGTTGGCATATGAAAAGTTTTTAATAAGATTGCTCTTGTAAGAAAATCAAAATTGTAATAAACGCTTAGCATGATATGGTAAGCTTTGAAAGAATATCAGTGATACAACTGAGCTTTATGCCCGGAAATATGAGAAACCTGAAGTTATTAAGCCCCTGGAGTAATTTTAAATTTATGACATTCAAAACAGCAGTTTTACAATTCTATAATTAATACGAGAATAATCTGATTAATAGAACGATAATTATTATCAAAACTTAGCAATTGGTAATAAAATTTAATTTAGATTTGTATATTCTTAAAAAAGTATCCTTATGAAAAAAATAATCTCTACTACCTTTCTATTTGGAATGTTATTGTCTGGCGGCATGCTTTCTGCCCAGAAGATGACTCAGGAAAAGATGAAAGCCATCTATTCTGATGATGTGGCAACATTTAAAAAACAGTTTGCCCCGGGAGATTACAACAAATGCTTCCTTGTTGGAAACATAGCTTATTCACCTCTTGGCTTTAGTGTAATGTCTGATAGAAAAAATATTATAAATTTCCTTCTGGACAACAAAGCTAATGTTAATAAAAAATGCCAGAACAAAACACCTCTTGAAGTAGCTGATGATACAAAAGGTACTGAAGAAATAAAGAAAATTCTGACAGAAAAAGGGGGTAATAGAAATTAAAAAACCTGAAAACAATATACGAAACTTCCGAAAGGAAGTTTTTTTTATTTATAAAACCTGCAAAAATCTTATCTTTGCCAACGAAAAATTCAAGGTTCGGAATTGAACCTTAAACATTGAACTTTAAACAAATAATTATGTTTCGATCACACACCAACGGAGAGCTATCTCTGAAAAATCTGAATGAAGAAGTTACACTATCAGGATGGGTACAAACTATCCGTGATAAAGGATTTATGATTTGGGTAGATCTTCGAGATCGTTACGGAATTACCCAGCTGGTTTTTGACCAGGACCGCTCTTCTGCACAACTGATGGAAGAAGCTAAAAAACTGGGCCGTGAATTTGTGATTCAGGCTACCGGAAAAGTTATTGAAAGAGTAAGTAAAAACCCTAATATTCCAACAGGGGAAATTGAAATTCTGGTTGAAAAACTGACTATTCTGAATGATTCTCAGCTTCCTCCTTTCACCATTGAAGATGAAACAGACGGAGGTGAGGAATTAAGAATGAAATACCGTTATCTGGATATCAGAAGAAATCCGGTAAAAGATAAACTGATCTTCCGCCACAAAATGGCACAGAAAGTAAGAAATTATTTATCTGAGGAAGGTTTCATTGAGGTGGAAACCCCTGTTCTGATCAAGTCTACTCCGGAAGGAGCAAGAGATTTCGTTGTACCAAGCAGAATGAATCCGGGGCAGTTTTATGCATTGCCACAGTCTCCTCAAACTTTTAAACAGTTGTTGATGGTAGGTGGAATGGATAAGTATTTCCAGATTGTAAAATGTTTCCGTGATGAGGATTTAAGAGCAGACAGACAGCCGGAATTTACACAGATCGACTGTGAAATGGCGTTTGTAGAGCAGGAAGATGTCATGAACGTCTTTGAGGGAATGACTAAAACTCTGATAAAAGATATTACAGGTCAGGAATTCGGAGATTTTCCAAGAATGACTTTCGCAGATGCGATGAGAAAATACGGAAATGACAAACCGGATATCCGTTTCGGAATGGAGTTCGTAGAACTGAATGAGCTGGTAAAAGGAAAAGACTTTAAAATATTTGATGATGCAGAATTAGTAGTAGGAATTAATGTAGAAGGATGTGCAGAATATACAAGAAAACAGATTGACGAGCTTGTTGATTGGGTAAAACGCCCTCAGGTTGGAGCTTCAGGGATGGTTTGGGCTAAATTCCAAAATGATGGAGTAAAAACCTCATCAGTAAACAAATTCTACAACGAAGAAGATTTAACAAAAATCATCGAAAAATTCGGTGCTAAAGAAGGAGACTTAATGTTGATTCTTTCCGGAAATGAAAACAAAGTAAGAGCTCAGCTTTCTGCTTTAAGAATGGAACTTGGGAACCGTTTGGGATTAAGAAAAGGAAACGAATTTGCACCACTTTGGGTAGTTGATTTCCCTCTATTGGAATTTGATGAAGATACTGAAAGATTCCATGCAATGCACCACCCGTTTACTTCTCCAAAACCGGAAGATATCCACTTATTGGAAACAGATCCTGGAAAAGCAAGAGCCAACGCTTATGATATGGTTCTGAACGGAAACGAAATCGGAGGTGGATCTATCAGAATTTTTGACAGAGAGCTTCAATCTAAAATGTTTGATTTATTAGGATTTACCAGAGAAGAGGCAGAAGCTCAGTTTGGATTCCTTATGAATGCATTCAAATACGGAGCACCACCACATGGAGGTTTGGCATTCGGGTTTGACCGTTTGGTAGCAATCCTTGACGGAAACGAAGTGATCAGAGATTATATTGCATTCCCTAAGAATAATTCAGGGCGAGATGTAATGATTGATGCACCGGCTTCGATTGCTGATGCACAGCTCGATGAACTGGAACTACAATTGAACTTAAAAGCATAAATGTAAAGCGGGGTATTTGCCCCGCTTTTTTTATATACTAAATTTCAGCACACTTCATTAATTTGTTAATAGAATAAACTTTACGCTAGTATAAAGTAAGGTTTTGGATATCTTATCAATTATTAGTGAAATAACTTAATTTGAAATCTGATAGTAAAAATTAATATAAAAACAGAGAATTATCGAAATTAATACACATTTAAAACAAAAACACAACAAAACAATCATTATATTATGTTATATACAAACATAATCTTTTATTAATATATTTACACCATACAGCTGAATTATAATGAAGGCTTAATCAAAACTCAGGATTTGATTAATTTTATAATCTTTTGCGTAGGGTAATAATATAGCTGTTCATATTTAATCTGATCACCAAACCAAAATTAAATAATATGAAAAGTAAACTATTACTCTTATCAGCATGCCTTGTTTTGGCACTGAATTCATGTAGGTCGGATATTGAAAATACACAGGCAGATTCAATAGACCAAACAACGACAAAACTGGACAATGCAAAGATTCACAAATTATTAATTAACGGGAAATACACGTATGTTAATGAAGTAAATGGTGAATATTTTTATGCAGATGATATTACTATTAGCTCCGAGCAGTTTGATAAATTAAAGATGCAGGCCAATTCTGAAATGTCAACAGCTGAGAAAAGCACTATTGTAAGCTCCTTTATTAAGACATGGCCGAATGCAACGGTTTATTATACATTACCCAGCCAGGGAAGTCTGAGCACTCAGAATTACAATACATTCCTTACCAATATCAACAAAGCATTTGATATGATCTCTTCTCAAACCAGTATGCAGTTTGTTGAACGCACGAATCAAACAGAATACATCACCTTTACTTATACAACAAGCAACAGCTCACCACTTGGATGGCAAAAAAACAGAGTGAACGGGATTAAAATTTATAATATTACTTATCCCGCAATTATCGCTCACGAAATCATGCACTCTATGGGAATCATGCATGAGCAGTGCCGTCCGGACAGAGATCAGTACATTATTGTAGATGTAAACAAAGCCGTAGAAGGAAGCCGTCATAACTTCAACCTTTACAACGATTACGCAGGACATGGAGCATTTGATTTTGGTTCAGTCATGATGTATCAGTCTACAGACTTCGCGATAGACTCAAGCCAGCCTGTAATGACTAAGCTGGACGGATCTACTTTTACAAAGCAAAGAACAGGTTTGTCTGCCGGTGATTATGCAGGAATAAATCATTTGTACGGACCTGTTAATGCTACTTCTGCAATCAACGGAACCTATACAATGAGAACAGCTTTAGCGAATGATAAAAATGTAGATATTACCGGAAGTTCCACTACAGATGGCACCAGTATCATTCTGTATTCAGCTTCTACAGGGAATAACCAGAAATTCACATTCAGCAAATCAGATCATGGTTATTATATCATCAAATCAATACTGGATCCTACAAAGGTGTTAACCGTAAAAGGTAACGGAACAACGAATGGAACAGCTGTTGAATTAAGAACCAATTCCAATACAGATTCTCAGAAATGGTTATTATTCAACCTGGGAAACAATGGTTTTGGATTTGCTCCCAAAAATGCGCCAGCACTGAGACTAGAAGTAAAAGATGGCTCAACAACCAATCTTACTCCTATTGTAATCGGCACTACAGATCAAACGGTTCAGCCTTCCACAAAACAACGCTTTATCCTTACAAAAGTTAACTAAACTTTTTTACATAAATAAAGAGGTTAGGAAATGTATTTCCTAACCTCTTTTGTTTTTATATAATTCCTGTTAAATCATTTTCAACATCTGCTCCCTTCCCGGCCCTGTCGAAAGATAAGCCACCGGAATACCTAATTCTGTTTCCAGAAATGATAGAAACTCAATGACTTCTTTTGGCAATTCTGAAGGACTTTTGATAATAGAAAAATCAGCATCCCATCCATTCATCCATTTCAGTACAGGCTTTCCGTTTTCAGGAAGCAATCCCGAAACCTCAACTGTATTTCCATCCTCCAGTTCATAATGGGTACAAACCGCTACAGATGGCAGACCGCTTAAAACATCAGCTTTAGTCAGAACTAACTGAGTAACTCCGTTGATCATTACAGCATACTTTAAAGCAGGTAAATCTAACCAACCTGTTCTTCTCGGACGTCCGGTATTGGAACCAAACTCATTTCCTTTTGTTCTGATTTCTTCACCCAACTCATCAAATAATTCTGTTGGAAATACTCCGTTTCCTACTCTTGTACAATATGCTTTAGCGATTCCAAATATTTCACCGATCTTTTTCGGTGAAACACCTAACCCACTGCTCGCACCTGAAGCGGTAGTTGACGAAGAGGTGACATAAGGATAGGTTCCGTGGTCAATATCCAGCATCGCAGCCTGAGAACCTTCTGCCAATATTGTTTTTCCTTCTGCCAAAGCCTTATTCAAATATATTTCCGTTTCAGTACATTTGAATCTTTTTAAAAAGTCTACAGCTTCAAAAAACTCATTACTTATTTCCTCCAGAGAAGGAAGTTCCATACCTCCTGCCGTAAGCATTTTATAATCTCTTGCTAAAATATGCTGAACTCTGCTTTTAAAATCAGGAGCAAACATATCTCCTATTCTTACATTCTGTCGTAAAATTTTATTTGAATACGCCTGTGCAATCCCGTTTTTCGTAGTTCCGATGGTTGTATAATCCGAGCTTTCTTCCATAAAAACATCCAAAAGTTTATGAGTAGGCAGCACAAAGTGAGCTTTCAATGAAATAATCACATTCATTTCCGGCTGAACTGTCTCATCAAAAGTCCGAAGATTGATAATTTCTTTTTTAAAACTCACAGGATCCAAAACGGTTCCTGTGCCAATTACATTCTCTACCCCGTTCATAAAGATTCCCGAAGGAATCATTTTAAGCGTTATTCTGCGTCCGTTTCTTTCAATGCTGTGCCCAGCATTAGATCCGCCATTAAAACGAGCTGTAATGTCATAATTTTCACTGATAAGATCAATGAACTTTCCTTTACCTTCATCTCCCCATTGTAATCCTAATACAATATCCATATTCGTACTTTAAATTTTATGGGACAAAGCTATGACAGTCAATGAGAAAGACCATTGTCATTTGGCAAAAAGGAACTCAATTGTACAAAGTAAAATGTATTAATGACTAAAAATCATCATTGATCAATTATCACCTATCATTAATAATTCTAGACGATATTCCTCCTGATCCTGCTCAGGGATGAAGGTGTCACACCAAGATAAGATGCCAGCATAGATTGCGGAACTCTATTGGCAAGACCCGGATAATGATTTAAAAAATGAATATAACGTGATTTTGCATCCTGGTTCAGCATGATGCTCGCAACCTTCAGTTTATTTTCTACAACAAAAGCATGGATTCTTGCAAATAAAACCGGCCAGACAATTATTTTCTCTTCCAGTATTTTAAAATGTTTAAGATCTATCACAAGCAACACAGCGTCAGTAATAGCTTCAATATCTTCGTGAGCAGGTAGCTGATCGGTAAAGCCCTGAAAATCTCCGATAAACCTTCCTTCATAGATGAAATACCTGGTAAAATCATCACCCTGTTTATTATAATACAAAGACCGGAAGACCCCTTCTTTCACAAAAGCAATTCTTTGGCTCACCTTTCCTGCTTCTATAAAAGGTTCTCCTTTCTTCACAGTAATTTCCTGAATTCCTTCAGCAATTAAAAGTTCATCCTGAGGATTAAGCGTCCCGAATTTTTTGATATAATTAAAAAGTTCTTCCATATTTTTTGTAACCACAGATTACGGAAATATAAAGGTATAAAAGTCCGGGCTAAAAACAATTGTCATTTGACAAAAAGCCTATTAAAGGTACCACACGAGCCTCCAACGGCATGTTAATTGCTTGATTTTTAAAAACGTAAGACAATGAAAGCAATTTGGAACGGCGCCATTGGCTTCGGTTTAGTCAACATTCCTGTTAAAATTTATTCGGCAACGGAAACCACAAAATTGGATCTCGATATGCTCGACAAATCTGATTTTTCCAATATCCGGTTCAAAAGAGTAAATGAAAATACGGGAAAAGAAGTAAAATGGGAAAATATCGTCAAAGGTTATCTCATGGACGACAAATATATCGTTCTTGATGAGGAAGATTACGAAGCGGCAAGTCCCGAAAAGACAAAAATACTCTCTATTGACCAGTTTGTAAAAGAAGTGGAAGTAGACAGTGTGTATTTTGAAAATCCTTATTATCTGGAGCCTCAGAAAAATGGAGAAAATGCCTACAGACTTTTACTGAAAGCTCTTGAAAAAACAGGTATGGTAGGAATCGGAACGTTTGTACTCCGTGAAACGGAAGCTATTGGAATGATCCGGCCTTACAAAGATGACATCCTCGTTCTCAACCGTTTGAGGTTTGATCAGGAAATAAGAGATTATAAAGATTTAAAAATTCCCGCTCAAAAAGCTCCGAAACCGGCAGAACTTAAAATGGCTGTTAACCTTATCGAGCAGCTTTCCCAGGAATTTGATCCTGCGATGTACAAAGACACCTATTCTGATGAACTGATGAAAATCATTAAGCAGAAAGCAAAAGGCAAAAATATAAAAGCTAAAAAAGCACAGCCTGCAAAAGAAGGTAAAGTGATTGACCTCATGGCACAGTTAAAAGCCAGTCTGAATACTTCTAAATCCAAATCCGCATCATAATGGCTCTCAAAGATTATAATAATAAAAGAAAGTTCGATGAAACCAGCGAACCAAAAGGAAAAACGAAGAAAAGCAAAGACAAACCTATTTTTGTTATTCAGAGACACGCTGCTTCAAGGCTTCATTATGATTTCCGGCTTGAAATGGAAGGTGTACTGAAAAGCTGGGCTGTTCCTAAAGGTCCTTCTTTAGATCCGAAAGACAAACGCCTCGCCATGATGGTGGAAGATCACCCTTATGATTATAAAGATTTTGAAGGAAATATTCCCGAAGGAAATTATGGTGCCGGACAGGTGGAAGTATGGGACAGCGGAACTTATGAGCCTTTGGAAGAAAACACAAAGCTTTCGGATGAAAAAGAACTGCTTAAAGAATTGCATGCCGGTTCTTTAAAATTCATTTTACACGGTAAAAAACTGAAAGGTGAATTTGCTTTGGTTAAAATGAAAAATACAGATGATAACTCATGGCTGCTGATCAAACATAAAGATGATTTTGCAGAAAGCCCATATGATGCTGAAGAAAACACCTCGTCAAAATCATTGGTCACAAAATTTTTAGAGGAAAAAAAAAGCCTAAAAATAAAGGAAAAAAAGAAGTCATAACTTCCGAAAAAACTTTCAGAAATTTCAATTCTTTAACGAACGAAAAAAAATTAAAGTCTTTCATAAAACCTATGCTGGCCAAGCTTTCCAAAGAAGCCTTCAATAATAAAGACTGGATTTTTGAAATAAAATGGGACGGCTACAGAGCCATTGCCGACTTAAGTAATGACGTTCCGCTCTTCTATTCCCGAAACGGGATTTCATTTTTATCCAAATTTGAAAAAATAGCACTGGAATTTGAAAAACAGAAACATCATATGATTCTGGATGGTGAAGTGGTAGCGTATGACGAACAGGGAAAGCCTGATTTCCAGTTTTTGCAGCAAATTGGGGATAATCCGGATGCAGCCCTTGTCTATCATGTTTTTGACCTTCTATGGCTGAACGGCCATTCTACCGAAGAACTTCCCCTTATTCAACGAAAGGAACTTTTAAAAGAGGCTCTGACAGAAACCGACCGTATTAAATATTGTGATCATATTCCGGAAAAAGGTATTGAGTTTTTTACGCAGATGAGAAAAATGCAATTGGAAGGGATGATTGCAAAACGAGCAGAAAGTCCATATATCGAAAATCACAGAACCAATGACTGGCTTAAAATCAAATTTTCCAATACCGAAGAGGTTATTATTTGTGGCTTCACAGAACCGAGAGGTTCAAGAAAGAGTTTCGGGGCTTTAATTTTAGGGAAATATCTGAATGGAAAGCTTATTTACTGTGGACATACAGGGACAGGTTTTAATAACGTTTCTTTAAAAGACCTTTACCAGAAACTTCAGAAGCTGGTTGTGAAAGCATCTCCATTCGAGACTATTCCCAAAACCAATATGCCGGTAACATGGACAAAGCCTGAACTGATCTGTGAAATCAAATATTCTGAAATTACACGAGACGGAATCTTCAGACATCCTGTTTTTATAGGAATAAGAGAAGACAAAGATCTTAAAGAGATCAAAGATTCATCCTTCACCGAAAAATCTAAAGAAATGAAAACAAAAACATTATCAAAAAAAACAGAAGTTTCCGAGAAAGAAAAAGAGATTACTTTGGACAAACATTTGGTAAAACTGACAAATCAGGATAAAATCTATTTCCCAAAAGATGGCATTACTAAAGGAGACGTTATTGATTACTATCAATCGGTAGCTGCTTATATTCTGCCTCATTTAAAAAACCGGCCGCTTTCTCTTAATCGTTTTCCGAATGGGATTGAAGAACAAAGCTTTTATCAGAAAGACGCCGGAGATCATATTCCGGACTGGATAAAAACCACACAGGTATATTCTGAATCCAATGATAAATACATCGACTATATTTATTGCAATGACAAAGCAACTTTAGCTTACCTGAATAATTTAGGATGTATAGACCTAAACCCCTGGAACAGTTCTTTACCTGATCTTGAGCATCCTGATTACCTGGTTTTAGATCTGGATCCTTCTTCCAAAAATACATTTGATGATGTGATTGAAACAGCACTTCAGGTAAATGAGGTTTTAAAAACAATTAAAATAAAAGGCTACTGCAAAACCTCTGGAAGTACAGGAATTCATATTTATATTCCCATGGGATCTCATTATGATTTTGACCAGGTAAAAGATTTTGCCCATATTCTTATGAAACAAGTGAATGAAAGGCTTCCTAAGATTACTACTTTAGAACGAAGTCTTCAGAAAAGAGATAACAAAAAAATCTATCTTGATTATCTTCAAAACAGAACAGGACAAACATTAGCAAGTGCCTACAGTCTGAGACCTAAACAGGGCGCATCAGTTTCAATGCCATTAAATTGGGATGAATTAAAGCCCGGATTAAGACCTACGGATTTTAATATTAATAATGCTTTGGACAGAATCAAAGAGAAAGGAGATTTGTTTAAGCCGGTTCTGGGTAAGGGAATTGATATGATAAAGGCTTTGGAATTGCTACAAAATAATAATGAATAAAAAAGACGAGAAAAATCCCGCCTTATATTTATTCTTTTATAAACTTATTTGTTATACTTCCAAGTTTCAGGTAATATACACCCTGTTCAAGGTTACTAACATCTATTGTATTATCTTTAATGATTGTTTTCAATACATTTCGTCCATTCACATCTATTATTTCAGCACTATAATCCTTCAATTGTCTGGTATTAATATTCAGAGTATTCTTTACAGGATTAGGATATATGATTAAATTCTCACTCTTAATTTTCTCATCTTTTGTAGTCAAAATATTTCCGTTATTTAAAACTTTCGTAATAATACCTTTATTCGGTGTCTGATGATTTCCAAAAATCAGGATTTTCTGATCAGAAGTCAGGATTGCAGATCTCATAAACTCTTTACTATTTAAGTCAACATCAACTATTCCACTATTTCCAAAACTAGAATCTACAGAACCATCAGGATTAAACTTTTTTACAAATTGATTAAGGTCTGCAGCATTTCCTGTTGGACTGGCCATGCACACTAAAAATAAATGGTTGCTATTATCTAATAATAAAGTAGGGTAAAGAATATTATTATCAACATAATAATTATTAGTATTATAATAGGATTCATTAACAACACCATTAATTCCAAAGCTATTATCTAAATCTCCATTTTGATTCAATTTCATTAAAGTAATAGTAGATACTGGTGAGCTTGCAGAAGACGAAACTCCATACAGGTAAGTATTATTATCTTTACCTGTAGCGGTACAGAAATAGGTTGAATAATTTTGAATCGGAGTATAAGATATTGAGTTATTATTATACGTATTATCCAAAATACCATTTTCCGAATATCTTGATTTTACAAAAGTCCCATCTGCTTTTTGTCCAATTAATATTAATTTAGAATCATTTTGAACTACCAGGCGCCCCAAATTTGCCTCTTGTAGCACAATCCCATTATTTCCAAACGCAGTATCAATAGAACCATTTTCGTTAAGACGAAGAACCGCCAATTTTGATGACTGACTATCTACGACAATTGTACACAGCAAAATTTTGTTATTACTTGCTAAAATAACATTATGAAAATTAAGGGCCCGGACAATCCAAGATTATCAAAAAATGAATTGAAAGTAGAACTAACAACCACTCCATTACTACCAAAACCTGGATCATAAGTCCCATTTTCATTTAACCGAATTAACTTGGTACCCAAAATATCCCCAAGAACAATTTTCTGATCAGGTTGAATATACATTTTAATTAAACGTGAAATTGGGCTGGAAGAAAGTGGAGGAATAAACACTGTATTAAAACTGTTATCTATGCTGCCGTCAGCATTCAGTCTCTGAATAACATTAGTGGTAGATTGATTATTATTAGGTATATTAAGATAAGTTCCACTTACCATAATTTTCTGCTGTACAGTTAAAGCTCCGGTTTCATAAATAAATCCGTAAGCATTGTTAGGTGTATATGTATATACTCCATTAGTCCCAAAAGATGTGTCTAAAAATTGACTTTGGGCTGTTACCGATGATGTTACAAAGCAAATACCTATAAAAAGAAGTAATTTATTGATCATAGTTATTATTTTTCCGGCAAATATAATGTAATATTTTAGCAGAAGAGCTTAATTCTAAATATTCTATAGTAGAATCAATTGTACATTAACTAAACAATAAAAAACTCCTGCATTAAAATAATACAGGAGTTTTTATTATATCGTTTGATTATAAACATGAATATCTCGTTGTGGAAAAGGAATTCCAATTCCGGCTTTATCGAGAGCTTCTTTACAGCTTATAATCAGTTCTTCATTCATTACCCAGAAATTCTCTGTAGATGTACTTACTCTTATTGATAAATTGACAGCACTTTCTCCAAGCTCAGTAACCACTACCTGTGGAGCAGGTACTGTAAGGGCATATTGATTATTTTTAATAACATTCATTAAAAGTTCTTTGGTCTGCTTAAGATCAGCATCATATGCAACTCCTATATCCAATGATGTTCTTCTTGTTCCCAGATGGGTAAAGTTGGTAATACTGTTGTTTGAAACCACCCCGTTAGGAATAACGATCAATTGGTTTTGTGGGGTAACCAGTTTCGTATGGAAAATATCTATTGCCTGCACGGTCCCTGAAACCCCGGAATTGGTAGAAATAAAGTCACCAATTTTAAAAGGCTTTAGTAATAAAATTAAAATTCCACCTGCAAAATTCGTCAGAGAGCCTTGTAAAGCTAAACCTACCGCCAAACCTGCAGCACCAATCATCGCAACAAATGCAGAGGTCTGCACTCCCAGCTGAGTTACAACAACGATAAACAACAGGATATTAAGTCCCCAGTTGATAATATTCAGCAGAAAATGCTGCAGAGAAGCTTCCATATTTCTTTTTTTGAAACCTTTCTCAACCAGCTTTTTGATCATTCTTATCATCCATGATCCAATCAAATAAATCAATAATGCAGAAATAACTGCAGTAAAAACTCTTGGTGCCCATGAAATTGCTGAAGAAATTAACGTGTCCCAGTGTTGTTGAATCTTGTTCAATTCTAAATCGTCCATTTTTATACTATGTGTTTACTAATTATATCAATGAGATATTAAGCTCTGCAGGATTTAAAAATGAAATCGAGATATCTGTCTAAAAAGAAAATTGCCTTCCACTTCAAAAAGTGAAAGTAAATGATATTATAGATTAAAATAGATTGACAGCAGAACAGATTGTTTCAGCTTTACTCAATAATCATTCAGAAATTGAATCTTGCAGGAAGAAATAATTTTCGGGTCATAGAATTACAAAAACGATACCGAAGTACTATAATTATCAAAATTAACGCTCTTTAAAATTAAAATTATTAATAAAACAGTGCCTGCTGGTGAATATTTTTATGGTAGTTTTGCTGCCAGATTTTCAGGCAATAGTCTAAGAATATGGTAAATAATTTTCCATTTAAAATTCGGAACGATGGTAAAGGAATTTCCTGCATTGACAATATATTTTGCCACATAATCCGGCTCCATAATCAAGGATTCATTCAATTCTAATCCTTCATTGATTTTTGTTCTGATGTAGCCAATGACTAAAGCATTCACAATAATTTTCCGGGAAGCTAATTCCTGCCTCAATCCGGCCAGAAACTGAGTAAATGCAGCTTTTGTACTTCCGTAAACAAAATTACTTTTCCTTCCTCTTACTCCGGACAGTGAAGAAAGACCGATTATTCTTTCCAGGTTTTTGTTGTCTTTATCCATTGCAATGATACTCAGGATAGATACTCCACCCATATAATTCACTTCCATCATTTGCTTAGCGCCTTTAAAATCAATTAATGCTTTTTGATTATCAACTAAGAAACCTGCTGCATATACTACAATATGAGGTTTTATAGGAAGTTCAGAATAAAACTTCTGATGTGAATCAAAATCTGCTGCATCAAAATATAAAACAGAAACTTTTGAAGAGCCCAGATCATTTGACTTAATAAAATCTTCCAGAGATTTTGTATTTCTGGAGACTGCAATCACGGCAAAGCCTTTTTCAACATATTGCTTTATACATTGTTTTGCTACATCTGAATTTGCTCCAAGAATAAGAACCGTTTTGTTTGTGTTTTGATTCATAGGACAAAGATAATTTTATTAAATACTAATCCCAAATGTTAGTAAACTGTATAAAAAGACTGCGGCGGGTGAACTTCGTTCACCCGCCGCAGCTACATATTTTCAGACTGAATTATTTCTTTTCTTCAGTTGCTGTTTCTTTTTTGTCATCTGCTTTATCTGCAGATTTTGTTTTATCTCCAAAACGAGATTCTGTCATTTCTCTGGAAACGGCTGCTTTTTCAAATTTCAGTTTTCCTGATAATGTTTCAATAACAAAACCATCATCCTGAACCTGAGCAATTCTTCCGTGAAGACCCGAGGTAAGAACTACTCTTGTTCCTACTTTAAGGTTTTCCTGAAAGTTTTTCTCTTGCTTTTGCTTTCTCATTTGAGGTCTTATCATCAGGAAATAAAATCCTACAAACATCACCCCCATCATGATCAGCATCATAGGTGAAGACCCGCCTGCTGCCTGTAAAAATAGTGTCAACATATTGTTATTATTATGGTTGGATATTCGCTGTGAATGTTAATCTGATTGGAGCTTTTTCTACGTTTGCAAAAACATCTGCATACTTCTGAACGTTTCCGTCAAAGCTTGAAGAATCAAAATGCAATGTAACTTTTCCTTTTTTACCTGGCATAATCGGCTCTTTTGTGAAATCAGGAGCTGTACATCCGCATCCTGGCTTAACTTCAGAAATGATTAAAGGGTTTTTACCTGTATTGGTAATTTCATATACGTGCTGTACTTTGTCTCCTTTTTTGATTTTCCCAAAATCGAAGCTGTTTTCAGATAAAGCAACAGAAGTAGATGGTTCGTTAGAAACCGGAGCAGCTACGTCACCCGTTACAGGTGTTGCCGCAGAATCAGTGGTTACCGGAGCCGCAACAGTTGCAGAATCAGTAGTTGCAGTTTCAGTACTTTGAGTTTCTTTGTTTTCTTTTTTACATGAAACTAACCCAAAGCCTAAAATAGACAAGGCGATAATTGATAACGTCTTTTTCATTTTATATTCTATTTTGATCTTTACAATATTTATCTAAAATACCATTGATGAAGATATTGGAACGGTCTGTAGCAAATACTTTTGCAATTTCAATATATTCATTAATAATAACTCTTGAAGGCGTGAAAGCAAAATTATCAAGTTCTGCAATCGCTGTAGACAAGATTACTTTATCCATTAAAGAAACTCTTTCAAGATCCCAGTTTTCAAGTCTCTCTCCCAGTTTCTTTTCATTGTTTTCCCAGTTGTTCAGAGTATCTTTCAACAGTTTTGCAGCGAAAGTCTTATCTTCTTCATCTTTAATCATTTTAATTAAAGTTCTGCTTTCTTCATCTTCTCTCAGGAAACCGATTGTTTTTTGTACCATGGAGTTAGCAATATGAATATCATCATACCATGAAAGTTCTTTATCTCCCAGATAATCATGAAAATCTTCATTTTCAGCAATATATCTTAAAAATAATTTTCCGATAAATTTCTGATCTTCTTCAAAAGAGTATCCATCTTCTTTCATGAAATCCTGATAACGCTTTCCAGCAGTAATTCTTTGGAAAGTTTTTACCAATAGATCATCATGCATATCCCATTTCAACTGCTTATGCTGGCCTGTAAAAAATAATCTTTCAGGATTTTCTTCCAGTTTAAGCAATACCTGGTTGTTGATAAATTTTTGGTTAGGATTAATGTCAGAATCAGTTTTAAGATATTTGTTCTTCCCAATTTCGATCTGGTGTTCTGCCAATTCTTTAAGAGCCACCAAAAAATTGAGCTGATAAATGTATAGATAATAGATTTTCTCTATACCAGCAAACATGTTTTTCTCTAAAACATCAAACTTTACAGGATTTTGGTAGTATGAATACACTGTCTGTACTACTTTTTCACGGATTTGTCGTCTTCCTAACATTCAAAGAGCTTTTTTATGGGTGCAAAGATACAAAATTTAAAATTGATGAAATTCGTAGTGTGATGACATTTTTGTAATTTTGTACAACTATATGAAAGCGCTTAAAACCTTAAACCCCTATTTTTGGAAACACAAAATACTGCTGTTTTGGGGAGTACTATTTATTATTGCCAGTAATTTCTTCAATATATATAAGGTTCAGTTTGTAGGAAAATCTGTGGATGAGCTTACAAAAAACGGTAACCTTGGCTTTAACAATCAGGTTTTGATCTATGTTGGAATCATTGTTGGATGTTCTCTGCTAACCGGATTCTTCACTTTTATGATGAGACAGACCATTATTGTGGCTTCCAGAAGAATAGAATATGAACTTAAAAATAAAATCTACAGACATTATCAGGATTTATCTTTAACGGATTATAAGCAGACAACCATCGGGGACTTAATGAACAGATTGAGTGAAGATGTGGTTGCCGTAAGAATGTATCTTGGTCCTGGCGTGATGTATGTTGCCAATCTGATCGTTCTGGTAGTGATCACGGCAATTTATATGGTGAAAACGGATGCATCCATGACGATGTGGACTTTACTTCCACTTCCGATTTTGTCTTTTGCTATTTATAAGGTAAGCTCAATTATTAATAAAAAGTCGAAGATCATGCAGAAAAGCCAGTCTGCAATTTCAACTTTTGTTCAGGACAGTTTTTCAGGAATCCGTGTAGTAAAATTTTTCGCCAGAGAGAAATACATTGAAAAAAACTACGGAATTAAGGTAACTGATTATCAGAATAAGGCATTGGATCTGGCAAAAACAGAAGCCTATTTCTTCACCATTATTCTCTTTGTAATCGGCCTGCTGAATGTGGCTATCATCTGGATTGGAGGTACAAAATATATTGCCGGAGAATTAAGTATCGGTAAGATTGCAGATTTCTTCATGTATATCAATACCCTGATCTTCCCTTTCTCTATGGTTGGCTGGGTAACTTCTGTGAACCAGAGAGCTGAAGCATCCATGCAAAGAATCAATGAATTCATGGATAAGAAATCTGAAATCATTAATACTAATTTTGAAACCTACCCTATCAAAGGAGATATCGAGTTCAGGAATGTTTCTTATATATATCCTAATACGGGAATTAAAGCACTGGATAACTTAAGCTTTAAAGTGAAGGCCGGAGAATCTTTGGCCATTATGGGTAAAACCGGAAGCGGAAAATCAACAATTGCTCTGCTTTTATGCCGATTGATAGATCCAAGTGAAGGAGAGATTCTGATTGATGGTAAAAATCTGAAAGATCATAATCTGAACAACTACAGAAACTTCATTGGATATATTCCTCAGGAGAGCTATTTATTCTCTGATTCTATAGAAAATAATATCGGTTTTGCTATTGATCATCCTTCTCATGAGAAAGTAGTAGAATATTCAAATATTGCTGATGTTCACAAAAATATTGTAGAGTTTAAAGAGCAATATAAAACACTTGTAGGTGAACGCGGAGTAATGCTTTCGGGAGGACAAAAGCAAAGAATTTGCATTGCAAGAGCCTTAATTAAAGACCCGAATATCATCATTTTTGATGATTCATTGTCTGCTTTAGACACCGAAACGGAGCAGAATATTTTGGAAAATATCGATAAAAAAATAAGTAACGCTACTTCCATAATCATCACACACAGAGAGTCTAGCGCTCAAAAAGCCGATCAAATAATCAACCTCACGGAAATTGCCAATTCTGTAACTGCTTAGCCATTTCGTTCTCAATTGTTAAATAAATCATAAAAAAAATTTTGTGATTAAAAGAATTCTTTTATATTTGTTCTTAACAAGATTAAAAAATATCTAACAATGAGTGAATACAAGGAACGCCATGAAAATGAGATTTTCACGAAGGTGTTAAAAGCAGGGAGAAGAACTTATTTCTTTGATGTGCGTGAGACGAAAGCAGGAGATTATTATCTTACAATCACTGAGAGTAAGAAAAATTTCGGAGAGAATGGGGAAGCTACATTCGAGAAGCATAAAATTTACCTTTATAAGGAAGATTTTAAGAGTTTTCAGGAGATGTTTAATGAGTCCACAGATTTCATCATTAATGAAAAGGGTGAGGATGTAATTTCAGAAAAACATGATAAAGACTTCAAAAGCAAATCATTCACAATTGATTCTGACGACGAAGTTTAAAAAAGAATATCTAAAAACACAAGCATCTGAAAAAGATGCTTTTTTTATGCCATACAATCAAAATTCAACAAACACTTATTACTACATAAAAAAAACGGACTAAAGCCCGTTTAATATTATATTGAATATTTATATTTAATTTACCGTGAGTGATTTCCTATCTTATAGTTACCATTTCTTTTGATTTCTCCTTATTATAAGATGCTGATTTCAGAAAACTGAATAACACGTCTGGCACTTCATTCTGACATGGATCTGATTGTTTACTCGACTGAAGAGGGTTTTTAACAACTTGTGCTGCTGAAAACATAACTATGCCTCCATCCTTTCTAAGAGTAACCAATTCATCATTTTGAGAGCTTGAATCAAAATTCCCAAAACACATAATATTGTCTTTAGTTTGTAAGACAGGAAAACTTTCTGCGCCGAAAGCACCTAAAATATTCCCATTTAATTTAAAAACTTTATAATCTCCATCAAAATTTCTGTGAGCAAAAATCTCGTCTACTCCATTTGCATCAATATCTCCTACAGCTAATCCTCTCCATTCTGAACCCGAACCCCAACCTGTAGATTGTGCTATTTTTGTCATAACCCCATTATCATCTATATTATAAACATATATACCATTTTGCATATTATCTTCAGCATCTACAAGCAGAACAATCTCATCTTTATCAACATTATCAAGATTACCTGAAGCAACTGCTGTAATTTTCGAATTCACTGGTAGATTAAGAGCGTTAGTATGAACTAACTGAGGAGTCGTTCCATTAAAATTAAAAACAAGAACTTCTTTATTTAAATTTTTGACAGCAATAAAATCATCCTTTCCTCCGGTGATAAAGTTCCCTGCTGCAGCTCCTACCCAATCAGATTGTGCATCCCAACCTATAGATTTTGTATGTTCAACAATATTATTGTTTTCAATTTTTAAAATATAAGCCCCATTATTACTGGCATCGGAATGATTACTTAAAGCAATAATCTCACTTTTGCTATCTCCAAAAAAATCACCGGCAGCTATACCTCTCCAATCGTACTGTCCACTATAATATTTGTCGTTTGTAACGGAATGAAATTTTTTACCATAAGGTTGCATAGTTCCTATCATCCCATCATAATTTCTGATGATAACAAATTCATTAGCACTATCTCCATCAAAATTACCGCTCGCAATTCCTCTCCAATCGGAACCAGATCCCCATCCATGTTCCGTATTGACAGGTACAATTAATTTTTCATAATAAGCCAAATAAGCAACTACTAAAGGAAAATTTTCAGGTGTCAAAGGTGTATAATAATTTTCTGCCGTTTGCATTTCAGCAAGTAACTGATATATTTTTTCATCATATTCAGATAAGCTCGCCCATTGGAAGCAGGTATAGGTACTTACGTCTTCGTCAACAGGGTGTGGATTCTTAAGATTCCAGGGTGAATTAAGATAATTCACTCCATTATTTATATACAAAGGAGCCTTATAGATATCTTTCGTTAAGGTGTTAGCATAGGCCTTCATATCCAAATCTGTATAAATAAGTGTTCCGCCCTTAGAGATATCATATTTACGGCACTCATAAGGAAAAGATATTGTTAATCCGCCGTGAGAAATATCTTCCCGTAAAGTATTTTTTTTCCAATATGTCCATTTATTAGATTGTAAACCAGAATCAAAAGAGGTATTTGCTTTTAAAAAATTGGCAATTTTATCAAGCTGCCTAAGATAACTTTGATCATCCGTCGCCCTGTACATCTGTACCAAAACCCTTCCCATGGAGCTTTGCATATTAAAAGGAGAAATCACTCCCTTATTGTATATTGGAGGGGTATTAGCATTAATAGAATCTCTTTCTTTATAATAACCTATACTATCATTAGAATTAGGATTAGGATATGGCTCCTCATGCCATTGATCTTTATGATAAAGAAGAGTTTCTCTTACCTTTTGTTTAAGATCATCAGAAATAGCTTTAAAACTCATATCACTATAACGCCCTCCCCCAATATATTTTAAATGATGAAGAGTAGAGTCTTTCTTAACTATTGCGGCAAACTTAGCCATAGGGTAAGTTATGTTAGCGCTATGTACCATATGCGCATAAGTTTTTCCTGAGTCCGCCTTTGGATAATTGTAGTGATTATGAGACCAGGCAGCACCTGAAACATTACGATAATCAAAAATTTGACTTAGACCCGGCATCTGGCCCCTAAGATCATCTCTTCTGTCAATCACATTTCCAATAGTCCCTATTAAAACATTAGCATATTTCACGTCAAGTGTTTTTTCATACATCATTACCAATGCTTCCATATGGGCAGATACTATCCATGAAAATTCTAGTTGGTTTGAGCTGGTTGAGTTAATAGGTACTACAGCATATCCCTTACTATCAAAAAGGTTTTTATAATAAGATTGAGCATAAGACTTTATTACGAATAAGAAAGCGAGAACTGTGAGGAGTTTTTTCATATTTTATTTTTGTGATTATTTCAAATGTATTTTAGAATAACTTCAGTTATTATGAGCCGGGCTCAGGAAACTAAATAACACTTCCGGCAGCTCATTCTTACATGGATCTAATTGTTTATTAGTAGGAGGAGGAGAAGGACTTTTAACAACTTTTACTGCAGAAAACATCACTATTCCACCATCTTTTCTAAGGGTAATTAGTTCATCATTTTTTGAAGCAGGATCAAAGTTTCCGAAACACATTACATTGTCTTTGGTTTGCAAAAGAGGAAAACTCTCTGACCCAACACCATTCAAAGTATTTCCATTTAATTTATATACATTATATTCTCCATCAAAATTTCTATGAGCAAGAATCTCATCCGTTCCATTTCCATCCAGATCTCCGACGGCTAATCCTCTCCATTCTGAATCAGATCCCCAATTTGTACGCTCAGCAATCTTTGTCATTATTCCACTATCATCTATATCGTAAACATGTATTCCGTTATATGCTGTATTAGGGGAATTAACAAGTAATACAATCTCATCTTTATCATCATTATCCAAATTCCCAGACGCTACTGCTACAATTTTTGAATTTGCAGGAAGATTAAGTGCATTACTATAGACTGGCTGGACAATAGTTCCATTAAATTTATATACAATTACTTCTGTATTATAATTTCTGGCTACAATAAAATCATCTTTTCCTCCATTGATAAAGTTTCCGGCAGTTACTCCTGCCCAATCAGAACCCATTCCCCAACCTGTGATTTTATCACTTTCAACAATGTTATTATTTTCAATTTTTAAAACATAAATACCATTATCAGCACTATTAGCATGGTTACTTAATGCTATCATTTCACTTTTAGTATCCCCAAAAAAATCACCGGCAGCTATCCCTCTCCAATCATATGAGTTTCCATAAACTTTGTTATTTGGAAACTTATAAAATATTCTGCCCTGAGGCTCCATAATACTTATCACACCATCAAAATTCCTGATTACAGCAAATTCATCTTTACTATCACCGTAAAAGTTCCCTTTTGTAACTCCTCTCCAATCAGAACCTGTACCCCATTCATGATCTGTATTGGTAGGTACAATTAACTTTTCATGAGTTGCCAAAAGTGCAATTGTCAGAGAAGAATAATAAGACAGATTATCTATAGGTATATTAGTATAGTAGTTTTTAGCCGCATATAGATCATCAACTAACTGATATATTTGTCTATCATAATCTGAAAGACACAACCATCTATAAGAAATATAATTATCCACTGATGCTTGAGGAGATATAACAGTTTTAACATCCCAAGGTTTACTATGATCACCAACTCCAAAATTAATGAACAAAGGAGAGGGAGAAATATCCTTAGTTAAAGTATTAGAATAGGCTTTCATATCCGAATCTTTATAAATAAGGTTTCCATTATTCAGAATCCCATACTTCCAACATTCGTATGGAAAAGCTATGGTTAGCCCTGAGTGAGAAATATCATCAGAAAGCGAACCATTCTTTTTCCAATATTTCCAAGTATTCGCTCCCAGATTGGCATCAAGAAGTGTATTTAATTTTAAAAAATTAGCAATTTGATTAAGCTGATTAAGGTACTTCACATCTTTTGTCGCCCTATACATTTGTACCAAGACCCTTCCCATAGAACTTTGCATATTAAAGGGAGAAATAATACCCTTATGCTTTATTGGAGGGGTATTAGCATTAATTGAATCTCTTTCTTTATAATAACCTATACTATCATCTGGATTTAGATTAAGAGGGGGCTCTGTATGCCATTGGTCCTTATGATAAAGAAGGGTTTCTTCCACCCTCTGTATGAGATCATTAGCAATAGTAAGATATTTTTTGTTAGCATAGCGACCAGGAGGATATGAGTCCGAGTTCAAATTGTGAAGTGTGGAATCTTTCTTTACTATTGCTGCAAACTTAGCCATAGGATAGGTTATGTTAGCACTATGCACCATATGAGCATAAGTTTTTCCTGAGTCCTGAATGATGTTATAATGATTGGTTGACCATGCAGCACCAGAAATTCCACGGTAATCAAATATATTACTTACACCTGCTTGCGGAGGTTGCAGCTGATTTCTAAGATCATCTCTTCTATCAATTACATTACCCATACATTGTATTAAAGTATTAGCATATTTATCATCATGCGTTTTTTCGTACATTAATACCAATGCTTCCATATGAGCAGATGTTGCCCATGAAAAATCGGTTTGGCTTCCACTTTTAGAATAACCAAGGTGTACATCATATCCCATGCTATCAAACAAATTTTTATAATAGGACTGAGCATGGAATTTTATTACAAATAGCAGGGTAAGGATTGTAAAGAACTTTTTCATGTTAATAGTTTTGATTTAAGATCATTTTAAAAGAATTATTTCTCATGATTTTGGCAAAACAAATATAAAAGTTTCAATCACCAAACCCTGAATTTATTTTCAAGAACTTAAAGAGAACCATTTTTGTGTATTGACTTACAAATTATAAGCGCAGAGTGGAAAAAAATTTTAGAAAGGATATGAAAAAAGAAGTATCTGTTATTATTGAAACAGGCATAAAATAAAAAAGTACACTTGTAAAAAGTGTACTTTCTTTGGGTGAATGAGGGGTCTCGAACCCCCGACCTTCGGAACCACAATCCGACGCTCTAACCAACTGAGCTACAATCACCGTTTTGTGAGTGCAAATATAGAACATTTTCCTCAACTACCAAACAATTCCATCAAAATTTTTCAAAGAAATTAACTTCTCAGACGTAAATCCCTCAGCATAAGCAACTCCCGATAACCGCCCTAAATCCTGAGCGCGGTAAGTTAAGCTTTCATAAAAGTCTTTTGTTGTAATCGGAGTTTCTGGTTCTTTAGAAGCCGGATCATAAAACTGAGTTTTATAGGCCATGCAGGATGCAATTTTTGTCTCCAGAAATTCTGAAATGTCAATAACGAATTCCGGTTTGATATCTTTCCATTGAATATAATGAAAAACATGCTTAGGTCTCCACACCTCCTGATTTTCGCCTTCTTCTACCGTTTCTATTTTTCTCAGTCCGGACAAAAAGCACGCATCCGATACTAATTTCGCTCCTTTTGCATGGTCTGGATGTCTATCATCAATTGCATTAGCTAACACGATTTCCGGGCGGTATTTGCGTATCATTTTTACGATCCTCATTTGGTACTCTTCAGAATTTACCAGAAAGCCATCTTTCATTCCAAGGTTCTCTCTTGCTGAAAGTCCCAAAATTTTAGCTGCATCCGCAGCTTCTGCCTTTCTTGTTTCATCTGTACCTCTTGTTCCGAGTTCACCTCTTGTAAGGTCCACCACTACACATTTTTTACCCTCTGAAACCATTTTAGCAATAGTTCCGCCACATCCCAGCTCTACATCATCAGGATGTGCTCCAAAAGCAAGTATATCAGTTTTCATATAATCAAAGATAAGTTTAAAATAAAAACTTCCCAAACATTACGAATGGGAAGTTTTAATATCTGTAATTTACATTTTAAATTACTTATTGATCTCTGCATTTAATTTTACAGCATCCTGGTAAGTAGGATCTAACTGTAGAGATTTAGCTACATAATCTTTAGCTTTTGCAAGATCAGTATCTTTATTCATATAAGCCACAGCAAAGTATGCATAAGCAAGAGTCTGCTTGTTGGCTTCCTGATCAGCAGGTTTTACTGTACTGATGAATTTTTCGTAAGCCATTTTTGCCGCATCATTGTTTCCTGCCTGTTGGTAAGAATACCCCTGGCTGTAATAAGCTGGAGCCCAATCAGGAAGTAGAGCTGACATTTTCTGCCATGTAAGGATTGCTCCGTTCCAGTTTTTAATATCCTGGTAAGCTGTAGCTAACTTAAATAATGAATCAGAATCCTGGCTGTTAGCAGCAACTTTCTGTTTCAATGCTTCAATAGCAGGGTTAGTAGGTCCTTTATCAACTTCTGACTGAGAAACACCTCCACCTCCAGCGATGTTAGCTAATTCAAGATCCCACTTCATTGTTTCATCTTTTGCAGCTTTTGCAATAGCAACTTTCTGCTGAGCCTCCGTCATTAAAGACGTTTTTTTAGCAGCATCTTTTTCATCTTTTGCTAGACCTGCAGCAATAAGTCCTTGTAAACCTTGGTCAGCAGGCTGTACTCTTGTTTTCTCAGCTTGAGAAACGAAAGTATCCATGTTTTGCTTAGCATCCGCATAGTTTTTATCTGCGTATGCATTGTAAGCTCTTAATTTGAACTTGATAGGATCCTCAATTTTATCAAAAATCTTATCTAATACCATTTTAGAGTTTGCATAATCTTCGTTTGTGAAGTATAGTTTTGCAATTTCTAATTGAGTATACGGATCTTCATCAGCATATTTTGTATAGTTGATAAGGTCTTGTGTAGCTTTTGCATTCTGTTGGTATCTGATATCATAACCAGCCAATGCTTTATATGCAGGAGCATAAGTAGCATCTACACCGATCGCTTTATCGATATTCTGCTTAGCTTGCTGCCATTGCTGTGCTGCCATCCATAAAGTTGCCATTCTTGTATAAACGGAAGCCTTATTTTTAGCAGTAGGTAATGCCTTATCATAAGCAGACATAGCCTCTCCCGGCATTCTTTTTAATCTGTAAGCATCTCCTAATGTATAATAATAATGTGCAGGAACACCTTTTTTCTCTGCTTTCTCAATAGCTTTAGTCAAAAACTGGATAGCAAGATCAGGTGAACTGTTCTTTTCAAATAAAGTTAAAGCTTCCGCAGCTCTGAAAAGAACTTCAGCATCTTTTTCTCTTGAATCAGTTACTACTTTCTGAATTTCAGCAACAGCATTTTTATCACCTTTGCCTAATTTAACAGCAGCCAAACCGATTTTGTTAAGATAGCTTTTTGAATCAGCAGCTAATCCTTTATTGAAGCTTTCAATTGCTTTAGCATAATCTGGCTCTCCCTGTCTTAAGAAAGTATTTCCCAAATAGAAGTAGTTTTCAGCTGTAGGCTCTTTAGCGATCATTTCAGTGAAGTTCGTTTTTGCCTGAGCAAATTTATCACTGTCTATACTGTTAATACCATCCTGCAGTGTCTGTGCAGAGGCAAAACCGGTAAAAAATACCACGGCTGCTCCAAAAGCAATCTTCTTTACATTCATATTCATTATATCTTTCATTTTATATTTTCTAATAATTGAGTTATATTCTACACAATTTTCAGACCAAATCAATATTTTTAATAAGGCTAAATTGTGAATTTAATATTTTTTAACGCATCTGAACTTCTCTCTTATAAATATTATAAGGCTGAAGACCTTCTTTCTGTACAATTTTCTGACCTAAATGGGTACATGAAAATCTAATAAATCCATTGGCAATATTGAAATTACCTTCGTTAATCAAGAAATAAAGAACTCTTGTAAATGGATATTCCATGGTGCGGAGCCCTTCAAAATCTGCATTGTAAAGTTTTCCTTTTTCTACAACAGGAAGAATTTTAACCATTTCTCTCAGTTTCTCAGAAGCTTTATCATAAGGACGGCTAAAAGTATTAAGCCCCACAACCCCTATTTTATTGGGATATTTACCTAATTCCTCTATGATCTTCTGATTTCCCGGAATAATGGAAAATTGAAGGTCTTTCGGCTGTTTTTTAAATTTTTCAGCGACAAAATTCAAATTACTTGAGTTGGTTCCATCGAAAATGAATTCTTTTTTATCAGACATCAGTCCGCTGTTGATTTCCTCCATTGAAATACTTTCTTTCGGAGAATCTTTAGGAACAACAAAAACTACTGCATCAGCAGCGAATTTAGCAGGAAGAAACTTTAAATCGGTTCTTTCTTCGTATGTTTTTATTTCTTCAGGAGTAAGATTTCTGGACATTACCACCACTTTAGCACTTCCTTTCAGAAGATCCAGAAGTCCTAAATCTTCTTTTTTGGTTTCTACTTTGATGTGGGTTTCAGGGTAGTTGATCATATAGCCGTCAGCTAATGCTTCTGTGACACTTTGAAAGGACTCGTCAGTAAAAATTGTAAGATCACCTTTGTGATAGGAAGGAGCATTTTTCTCCTTTTTGCAGCCTGCAAGCATGATGCTTAAAACAAAAATTACTGCAAGCTTAAAACTATTCTTCATTTCTCGATTTTTTAATTCTTGAGATGGCCCTGTAAATTCTGAAAATACCATAGATAACCAGTACTACACCTAGTGCATAGGCAACAGCAGGTTCTAAAATAGTAAAGAAGAATTTGTAGACAATCACTACAATTCCTAAAACGATATAAAACAATCCCGTAACCAGGGATAACCAATTGAACATCATGTAACAAAAATACCAAAAAAAATAAAAAGAGAAGCATATGCTTCTCTTTTTATTTATATTTTGAATAAATAAGTCTTATTCAAAGTTCATAGTAAATGGTACACTATAGTAAGATCTAACGCTCTCCCCGTTTCTTTTTGCAGGAGTCCATTTTTTAAGTTTCTTAACTACACGTACGGCTTCACTGTTGAAGTCGCCATTTGGAGATTTCTCTTCAATAGTAACTGCAGAAACAGTTCCGTCTTTTTCTACAACGAACTTAAGCTTAGCTTTAAGCGTTCCTTCACCTCCTTCCATTAAAGAAGTATCGAAATTATCTCCCAAGAACTTTCTTAATGCTCCCATACCTCCAGGATATTCTGCAGATTGGTCAACATCTTTATAGATCTCGTTAGGATTATTTGCTTTTACCTCTACAGTACTAGCTTTAGTACCTGTAGATGGTGGTGGTGGCGGTGGCGTATAAGCCGGAGCCTTTACCCCCTCCTGATTCTGCAAACCAGTTGTTGTTTCCAACTGCTTAGAGATTGGCGGCGGTGGAGTTTCAATTTTCGGAGCTTTTACAGGCTCAGGAACTACGTTCTGAATCACCTCAATTTTCTCTTCTTCTTTTGGAGGAGGAGGTGGTGGTGGTTCTTCATCTTTAGGCTGCTCGATAATCGGTTCTTCTTCGATAATATCTACTAGATCTGCCTTTACTTCTTGCTTAGGCGGAGCTGTAAGATTTTTAATCGTAAGATAGATGAACGGAGACAAAGCTGCCAAAAGGAATAATGCTGTTCCGATGATAAAAGACTTTGTTAAAAGTCTCGGATACTGATGTCTAATATCGTAGGCACCATATTCCTTGTTTCTATTTTCAAATACAATCTCGTCTAAAGTAAGATTCTGACCGTATACATTTTCATCTGCCATAGATTAGATATACAATTTTATGGTTAAATTACTTTGTAGCAGCCGGTGCAGCAGCACCTCCTACTTTCTTGTCATAAATAGCTTTTTCCCAAGGCTTCACATCAGTAACACCGTACTGCTCACTTTTGGTAATTGCCATTTCGTCAAGAATATCAACAAAGTTCTTATATATAGCATCGTCAGTTGGCTTAATGATCACGGTAAATTTCGTTTGATCTGCAGCTCTAGATTTTGCCTGCTGAATTACTTTTCTAATTCCTTCTCTATCAAGAGTAGTTTCCATAAGCGTTTGGTCATTCAAGGATGTAGCATCCTGCTGGTGCCAAAACACTCTGTTATTTTTTCCTAATAAAATAGAAATTGAGTTAGAAAGTTTAATTTCTGTTGGAGGTGGTTTTTGTTTTTCATCTTTCGGTTTAGCCGGAAGACCCAAATCCATAACATTCGGTTTACTGAATGTAGTTGTGAACATAAAGAAGGTAATCAATAGAAAACCCAAGTCCACCATCGGAGTCATATCGACTCTGGTACTTTGCTTCTTGGAACGGACCTTGCCGCCCTTGCCGCCTTTTTCCTGTACTTGTACTTCTGCCATTTCTAATGATATATTATGGTTTACCTTCTTGTGATGTAATCAACCAAAATTTAAGAAAATCAATATCTCTTAAACCCTCAAATAGGCTTTTAACTTTAGGGTATTGAGTAGTAACGTCACCTTTAATAGCTAACTTGTAGTCAGGGTTAACGCTCAAACTTTCTTTTACCCAATCAATTAATTGCTTATTTGTACTGTCCATAGGAATACCTGTAGGACTCTTATAATTTTTCTGCTCATCTCCAGACATATCCAAGTAACCTTTAAGTTGGTTCATTGGAACTCCAATTGCCTGAACTTTCTGGAAAGCTACTTTTTGGTTGTTGTCAAAAGTAATACCATACTTTTGTCCCATTTTTTCCAAAAGAGCAACTCTTTCTGATGCATTATCTACTGGTTGGAAATAGAATTTTCCGTCCGGAGTAGCGTTGATAGTCATTAAACTAGCATCAGGAAGTAATTTTTCCGAAATTGAAGATGGCGGTTTGATCTGCTCCACGTCAGGTTTTTTAAACTGAGTGGTCAATATAAAGAACGTAAGAAGTAGGAACGCAACGTCACACATTGCCGTCATGTCCGTAACTACTCCATGTCTTTTTGGTTTGACTCTCGCCATTATTATAAAATATTTTTAATTAAACTTCTTTTAATTGCTAATGCAAATATCTTGCTAATTCTTAGTTGAATTCAGCGAAAGATTGTTGGATACTCATAGAGATCTCATCGATCTTGTAAGTTAATCCGTCAATTTTAGAAGTAAAGAAGTTATAAAGGATAATAGCGATTGCTGAAGTACCAATACCTAATGCCGTGTTGATCAAGGCTTCAGAGATACCTGTAGATAGAGCAGCAGCATCTGGAGTACCACCTCCTGAACCTAATGCGAAGAACGCCTTGATCATCCCGATTACCGTTCCAAGTAGTGCTACTAACGTTGCAACAGTACCTAAAGTAGAAAGGATCATCATGTTTTTCTCAAGCATTGGCATCTCAAGAGTAGTAGCTTCTTCGATAGCTTTGTTAAGCGCTACCATTTTCTGCTCCTTATTTAATGTAGTATCGTGAGATAGTGCTTTGTAAGTAGTAAGACCTTCTTTTACTACGTTACCTACAGAACCTTGTTGTCTGTCACACTCTTCGATAGCTTCGTCAATTTTGTTTTGGTTTAGTAAGCTTCTTACTTGTACAACGAAGTTGTCTAAGTTTCCTTTTCCAGCAGCTTTACCAAGAACGAAATATCTTTCAAAAGAGAAAACGATTACAGTAATCATGAAAGTAATCAAGATTGGTACGATAACCCCTCCTTTGTAGATAATACCTAAAAACGATTCTGGGTGAATGTCTTTTCCTTCAACACTTGAAAAAGCTACAGATCCACTTCCTAGTTTATCTGCATCTTTAAAGTTTCCTGGGCTACCAAGAACGAATAAATAAATACATACTCCTATAATAAATAGAATAGGAATAATAACAGCTGGATTTAAACCTCCTGCCTTTCTAGCAACTACTTGCTCATCATTTTTTGAAACATTCATTTCCATATTTAACTAAATTATATTGTTTTAAAATTTTACAGGGTGTAAATTAAAGGCAAAATTAATTAAAATGCAAGAGTCTTAATTAAACATTTTGCTTTTTTTTGATAAAGAAATTTTAATACGATTTCGATATAATAATTATTTTTAATTATTTTATTTATTTTCCCCAAATTTAACATTTGAGTTAAAAAATCAAAAAAATAAGACACCCATTTTTTTTAATTTCCCAATGTTAAATTTTATTTAAATTACGATATTCACAATACGGTGAGGGACTACAATGATTTTTTTAGGGGTTTTGCCCTCCAAAATCTGTTGCATTTTATCACTTGAAATCACCAAATCTTCCACTTCCTTGGCAGATAATTGAGCTGAAAGTGAAATTTTGAACTTCATTTTACCATTTACGCTTACCGGATATTCAATTTCATCTTCTACCAGATAATCTTCATTTAATACCGGGAACTTTTCAAACTCAATAGATGCATTGTGTCCCAATAAACTCCACAGTTCTTCACAGATGTGAGGAGCATAAGGAGAAATGATAACGGCCAGCGGCTCTAAAATATTGCGCTTGTTGCATTTTATTTTCTGAAGCTCGTTTACAGCAATCATAAATGATGATACGGATGTATTGAAAGAGAAGTTTTCAATATCATATACCACCTTCTTTATTAAGGTATGTAAAACTTTGTATTCTGCTTTTGTAGGTTCTTCTTCTGAAACTTCAAATGAGTCTTCGTTGAAATACAGATTCCATAATTTTTTAAGGAAGCCATATACTCCACTTAATCCCTGAGTATTCCAAGGCTTGGATTGCTCTAATGGTCCCAGGAACATTTCATACAATCTTAAACCGTCAGCTCCGTACTCTTCACAGATGTCATCAGGGTTTACCACATTGTATTTTGACTTGGACATTTTCTCTACTTCACGGTCTGTGATGTATTTTCCGTCTTCCAAAATAAATTCTGCGTTGGCATAATCTGGTCTCCAGGCTTTGAATGCTTCAGTATCCAATTCATCAGAAGTTCCTTTTAATAAGGATACGTCAACATGAATCTGCTGAGTCTGGTAATCTTTAGCTAAATTTTTAGATACATACTGGTTGGTTCCGTCAATTCTATATACATATGCACTCATTCCTAAGATCATCCCCTGGTTGATCAATTTCTGGAATGGTTCATCATGATTGATATATCCTCTGTCTTTTAAGAACATATTCCAGAAACGGGAATATAATAGGTGACCCGTTGCGTGTTCGCTACCACCAATATATAAATCAACTTGTCCCCAATAATCTGAAAGATCTTTTGCACAGAACTCTCCGTCATTCTGAGGGTCCATATATCTAAGGAAATACCATGAGCTTCCTGCCCAACCCGGCATGGTAGATAATTCTAACGGGAAAATAGTTTTATCATCAACAAGATCTGTAGCAACTACTTTCTGATTAGCTTCATCCCATGCAAATTCTTTCGCATTTCCTAATGGCGGATCTCCGTCTTCTGTTGGTAAATATTTTTCAACTTCAGGAAGTTCCAATGGTAAAGCAGAGGTCGGCAATGTGTAAGGCATCCCATCCTTATAATATATAGGAACAGGTTCTCCCCAATAACGCTGTCTTGAGAAAATTGCATCACGCTGTCTGTAGTTTGTTGTTCCATGACCGATACCTTTAGTTTCGATCTCAGCAATGATTTTTGATTTCGCTTCATTGTAATTCAATCCGTTTAAGAAATCAGAGTTTACGCAAACTGAGTCTTTGGAATCAAAAGATTTCTCCTGAACGTCTTCTTCAGTTTCTACAACTTTTTTAATTTCAAGGTTGAATTTCTTAGCAAATCTGTGATCACGTTCGTCATGTGCCGGAACAGCCATAACCGCTCCTGTTCCATATCCCATCAATACATAGTCTGAAATATAGATCGGCATTTTCTCATTGCTGAATGGATTGATTGTATAACTTCCGGTGAAAGCTCCACTCACGTTTTTCACGTCAGACATTCTGTCTCTTTCCGTTTTTTTGGAAGTTTCTTCAATATAAGTATCTACTTCTACTTTCTGAGCATCGGTAGTAATAGTTTCTACTAAAGGATTTTCCGGAGCCAATACCATAAAAGTTGCTCCAAAAATAGTATCAGGTCTTGTTGTAAATACCTCAACGATTTCATCATGGTTTTCTACCTTAAACTGAACCTGTGCTCCCTGAGATTTTCCAATCCAGTATTCCTGGGAATCTTTCAAAGGTTGTGGCCAGTCCAAAGTATTTAATCCTTGTAATAATCTTTCAGAGTAAGCAGAAATTCTCATACTCCACTGCATCATTTTCTTTTGGAAAACAGGGAATCCTCCTCTTTCAGATTTACCGTCTTTCACTTCATCATTTGCCAATACGGTTCCTAATGCAGGACACCAGTTCACCGTAGTTTCAGCTCTGTAAGCAAGACGATAGTTTAACAGGATATCTTCTTTATCAAGATCGGAAGCTATTTTCCATTCTTCTGCTGTGAAATTTAATTCGTCGTTTTGATTGGCATTTAATCCTTCGGTTCCTTTTTCTTCAAAATGTTGGATTAATGAATCAATAGATTCTGCTTTGTCTGTATTTTTATTGTACCAAGAGTGATACAGCTGGATAAAGATCCACTGTGTCCATTTATAGTAAGAGGCATCTGAAGTTCTCACTTCTCTGCTCCAGTCGAATGAAAATCCGATTTTTCTTAACTGCTCTTCGTATCTGTTGATATTTTGTTCTGTAGTAATAGCCGGATGCTGTCCTGTCTGGATCGCATATTGTTCAGCAGGAAGTCCAAAGCTGTCATATCCTACCGGGTGAAGAACATTAAACCCCTGATGTCTTTTGTATCTTGCATAGATATCCGATGCTATATATCCCAGCGGATGACCTACGTGAAGACCTGCTCCGGATGGGTACGGAAACATATCGAGTACATAAAATTTGGGTTTATCTGTATTATTAGAGGTTTTATAGGTTTGATTTTCCTCCCAGTATTTCTGCCACTTTTTTTCTATCTGCTGATGATCGTAAAACACTTTATATATATGTTATATGTTAGACTTTAAAATATCGAATTATTTTCTCTTTTAACAAGATTCACAAAAATAATGATTTTAAAGTAAATGGAAATTTAATTTATGATGAATTGCAATTCTGTCCTCAACAAAAAAATCCCATCCGGAGATGAGATCTGTTTTATATCCTGAAGTATATACTATTATTGAATAACTCTTTTGAAGGTATATGTTCTTGTCTGGAATATAGTAGGATCCTGAGTCTCCTCTCTCACAGCAAGATTGAGCGTTGTATCATCCAAAGTAATGATCTTTGCATTTTGCGGCTCTACGATCCCCTGAATTTTCATTTGAACGTCTTTTCCTTCCTTATTATAAGTATAATTGAATTTTATATCAGAAAGAATAGCACACTGACCAGGTGTAGCGGTATCTCCCCAGTTTGTTTTCCCTCCTTTGGAGTCAGCGCTGAACCACCATCTTGTTTGTTTCTGACAGTCAGTATAAGTAATCGTGTTAGAAACCGGGTCTTCACCCACCTCAACAGTAGTAACTACTTCTTTTAACGGTTGCCAAGTCCCAACTAGAGGAGCTTCCAGAACAGGATCATTATCACTGCTACATCCTGTAGCGGCAAACAGAGACAAACCTGCAAATAGTAATGCTAATTTCTTCATAGATCAATTTTTTCAAGCGCTAAAATTATAATTTTTTTGATTTATATTACTATTTTTTATGAAAAATTATTTCATCGACCTTTATTTATATATATTTTAAAACCCTCAGACCCCATTTTCCCTTTATTTAACAAATAATGAATACATGCACCTATTCATTTTATTAAAAAAGTTATTTTTGCAAGAAAGAAAATACAAATGCAGGATATTACGAAAAACAATTTTGATTTCATACGTGTTCTCCTTGCCTTTATTGTCTTTCTTGGACATCTTGGCACCCTCAGCGCTTCTCCCGATCTTAAAATTTTTGAGCACAGCCCTATAGAAATTGCTGTTTTCGGCTTCTTTGCAGTGAGTGGATTCCTTATCGCAAGGAGCTATGACAGGTCTTCAAGCCTGAAAAGCTATTTAAAAAAGAGAATCAAAAGAATTGTTCCCGCCTATTTATTGGTTATTTTTCTATGTGCAATTTTATTAAGTTTGGTTAGCACGTATTCTCTCACCGAGTATTTCAGCAATACACAAGTTTATAAATATCTTTTCTGGAATTCATTATTTTTAAATTTTAAAGCACCGTGGCTTCCCGGAGTTTTTGGAAATCAAGCAGTGAATGGTGCCTTATGGACGCTGAAAATAGAAATGTGCTATTATTTCTCTGTACCACTGTTGTTTTTGCTTTTTGGAAAGAATAATAAATATAGAAATATAAGCTTGATTATTTTATACTTTTTATCACTTATTTATCTCAATTATTTTGAATCTTTACATAAAATTTCAGTTGCCAAACAGCTTCCTGGAACACTATCCTATTTTATCCCCGGAATGCTGATTTACTTTAATTTTGATAAATTCATCAAATATAAAAATATGCTCTTCATCATTGCGCTCGCTACGGTGTGGATTGATTTATATTTAAATATTCAACTTTTTTCCCCAATGATGATCGGTGTTATCGTAATGTATATTGCCTATTCATTCAAATTCTTAAACAATTTCGGAAAATATGGTGATTTCACCTACGGAATCTATATTTTCCACTTCCCTATTATCAGAACTTTCCAGACTTTAGGGCTGTTTGAAGATTACAATCCATTTGTAATGGCTTTGGTATGTATGTTGGTGGTTATTGCGGTAGGGGTAAGCTCCTGGCATTTTTATGAAAAAAGATTTTTATAATTTTACAGTCTCAAAAAGCATAAATGAAAGATCTTGTCTCCATTATCACTCCCTGTTATAATTCTGCTGAATTTATCGAGGAAACCATACAGTCTGTTCTTAACCAAACCTATGAAAACTGGGAATGGCTGATCACTGATGACCTTTCCAAAGATAATACTGTTGAGATCATCAGAAAATATAATGATCCCAGAATAAAACTGCAGGTACTTGAAAAAAACGGTGGAGCAGGAAATGCCAGAAATAACAGTCTGGAAAGAGCACAGGGAAGATATATCGCTTTTCTGGATTCTGATGATTATTGGTATCCCGAATATCTGGAAACAATGACAGATTACATGCAGGAACATAATGCAGAACTGGTTTACTGCAATTATTCAAGATGTGATGAACAGCTTCAGCCTATTCTGAAAGATTTTCTGGCTGACAAAGTCGTTACTTTCTCCAATCTGCTGAAGACATGCCGCCTGGCACCGGTTTCCACAATGTATGACACCAAAAGGGTTGGAAAGTTTTTGTTTCCTGTAAAAAGCAAGCGTGAAGATCATGTGATGTGGCTTAATCTTTTAAAAGTAATTCCTGAGGGGATTCCTGTAAAAAAAACACTGGCAAAATACAGAATGCGCGAAAACAGTGTTTCCAGAAAGAAAAAAAACATCATCAAAGATCAATATCTTGTTTATAAAGATTTCATGGGCTTTTCAACATTAAAATCATTGTACTATACGGCAAACTGGGCACTGAACGGATTCATGAAGTATTCGAAAATTTTCAATTAATGGAGTATTCAAAAGAGTTTAAAGCCGCTCTGAGCGCTTTTTCCAGTACCGAGAAAGACAAACTTATTTTCAGACTTCTGAGAAAGGATAAATTATTGTCTAAAAAGCTGTATTTTGAGCTTATTGATCCGGAAACCACAGATGACAAGAGAAATGCAATGGAGGAAATTGTAACTGAAAAGATTCTTCTAGCCTCAAAATATACCGGAAATACTCCTTATTTTCTGACTATTATCCGAAAGATAAGTGCAGAAATCACTGAACACATCAAAATTACCACCGATAAATTCGGGGAAGTTTCACTGAATCTTCTTCTTATCAATAAAATTCTGGAAAACAACAGTGACCTCAGCAGACAGAGGTTTGACAATGTTTACAAGCTTTATATTTATATCATCAACAAAGTATTCAAGTCTTTGACTCTTATTAAAAAACTGGATGAGGATTACTGGATGGAAATTGATGAATATCTGCGTGACACTCAAGAGAAAATATTAGAGAACCATTATCTTCAAAAACTCTGTATTAACAATGGTCTTGACTTCAATTGGTTTGAATGTGAAAAAATACCAGAAAATATTGATCAAATCATGAAGGAAATAAAAAGTCAGGGATTTTTAAGATAAAATTTTCTGCAAAATCATTTGAGTTGAATCTGGTTTTCCATCTACGAATTTTCCTGCATTCTGAGACATTTCTGTTAGCTCTTCCTGATTATCTTCATTCATAAGAAATAAAACAAATTCTGCTGCTGTATATTCGTCTGGAAATGATTTTCCGCCATTCGCAGCGATCAGATCATCGGCTTCCGGATTCTTTTTATAATGATTTCCAAAAACCACAGGAACACCAAAAGTTGCCGCTTCCAGAATATTATGAAGTCCGGCATCATGAAATCCTCCTCCTACAACAGCTGCATCTGCATAAGAATATAGTTTTGATAATAAACCGATACTGTCTATAATCAGAATTTGAGCATTGTTGGTTAATGGCTGAGCATTTTGTATCTCACTGTATAATAATACATTCGGAAATATACTTTTCAAATGCTCTACTCTTTTCAGATCATGTGGGGCGATAATAAGTTTCACCTTATTATTTTTACGGGAAACTACTTCTGCTATTTTTTCTTCGGCCTGCCACGAACTTCCGAAAATTACGACTTTATTTTCTCCTATAAAATCCGCTATAAAATCAACGTGATTGTTCCGTTCACGAAGTTGCTTTACTCTGTCAAACCTTGTATCTCCCGTTACGGAAGACTTCATCAACCCCACGCTTTTAGCCAGGGCTAAGGAAAACTGAGTCTGATGAAAAAACCAATCTACATCTTTCTGAAGCTGCTTTACAAACCATTTACCATAGGAAGTAAAGAAGGATTGTCTTTCATAGAACAGAGCTGAAATAACGTAGATTTTTGTCCCTTTACTTTTCAGTTCAGCTAGCAGATTATACCAGTAATCATATTTAACCGTAAAAAATAGTTCAGTATTAAACTGTGATATAAATTCTTTCACAGTGCTTTTTTTATCGAATGGCAAATAACAAATGACGTCTGCGATATGTTTCTTTTTAACGACATTCTCATACCCTGATGGAGAAAAAAATGTCACCAGAACTTTATAATGGGGAAAATTCTCCTTAAGCTTTTCCAAAACAGGCAGTCCCTGCTCATATTCTCCCAAACTGGCAGCATGCATCCAGATTACTTTATCTGTTTTTGTAAATGCAGATTTTACTTTATCTAGCGACTGCTCTCTTCCTTCAACGCCTTTTTTAGTTTTGCTGTCAATTAATGCAAAAACCTTCATTCCGAAAGTAAGGAGACTGATAAATATATTGTATAGAAAAGCCATGTTTATTATTCTTTTATTTCAATTCTATCATGATCCGTAGGAGGATTGGATATGACTAAAAATTCGATTTCTTCGGTGGATT
>Ga0070682_100000188_pt1 | contig 46439 bp, 37 predicted proteins | sample KBSC63LmetaG_FD_64668 | JGI IMG/M metagenome (GOLD analysis project Ga0070682, IMG submission 64668) | Corn rhizosphere microbial communities from Kellogg Biological Station, Michigan, USA - KBS C6-3L metaG | ecosystem: Host-associated > Plants > Roots > Rhizosphere | place: USA: Michigan...
TCAGCTCAGCATGACACTGCTAATACTAACTGATAAAAAAAATCTTAAACATTATCCTGCCAGCTTACTTCCTTTAAGGGTTCTCGTAAAGAAGTTTGGATTCCTGCGGAATGATACAATGGGAACAGAGGTTTATACTCGCTAGCCACCTTACATAGAAATCAGGAAGATGAAAATTCAACACCAATGTTCCTTTTCTACATAGAAACCTGAAACCCGAAACTCATCATTCATCATTCATCATTCATCATTCATAACTTATAATTCATCATTCGTCTTCCTAGCCCTGATAGAAATGGTTACCCCGCAGCATATGTAGGAGAGCCGGCGGGTGTGAGCATAGGAAAGCATCGGTGCGAGGAGTATGAATGGATAGCAGGATAGCTCCTGAAAAAATCGTACTATATACTATATATATGATAAGCGTTGAAAATAACCAGAAGTAGAAAGTTTATTAATGACAACAATGTTGAAAACAGCTACTCTTTATACTATAATATAATAGGTAGGATTAATCCGGATGTAATGATCAATCAAATAGTCTTAATTGCTGATCGCGGGTTCCGGTAAAATTAGCGGTTGAGAGCTTTGGAAATTCTTTACCGTCAAAAAACTTCTTTCTGCCGATCTTAAAAGTGGTATGAATCATTTCAGCAATGTTTCCCTCTCCTTTCTGTCTTTCGAAATATCTTTTATCTCCAAGCTTTCCGCCCCGCATAGAGCGGATAAGGTTTAAAACTTTTTGTGCTCTGTCCGGAAAATGACTTTCTATCCAATTCACAAAAACAGGTTCAACAGTATCATTTAATCTCACCAGAGTATATCCGAATCCTAAAGCTCCTGCATCGGAAATAGCTTTTAATATATTCAACGGTTCATCACTATTGAGTCCGGGAATGATGGGAGCAACCATTACGTGTACAGGGATGTTGTTTTCGGAAAGAATTTCTACGGCTTTTAATTTATTTTTTGCAGAACTCGTCCTGGGCTCCATCTTCCGCCTCAGTTCTTCGTTGATAGTGGGAATACTTAAAGAAACAGATACCAGATTTTGCTCCGCCATAGGCTTTAAGATATCCAGATCTCTTAAAACCATTGCATTTTTTGTCAGAATATTGACAGGATGTCTGTAATCCAGACATACCTGCAGTAGTTTTCGGGTGATTTCAAATTGTCTTTCGGCGGGCTGATAGCAGTCTGTATTTCCGGATAGCAGAATTGGAGCTGCTTTGTACCCTCTTTTTTGAAAAAACTTCTCCAGTAATTCCGGGGCATTTTTCTTTACCATGATCTTTCTTTCAAAATCAATCCCGGCGCTATACCCCCAATATTCGTGGGTAGGCCTTGCAAAACAGTAAGAACAGCCATGTTCACATCCCTGATAAGGATTCATAGAATATTCCATCGGAAGATCCTCGCTTTTCACCTGATTAACAATGGTTTTGGGAAAAACTTCAGTGAAGGAGGTTTTTATTGTTTCGAAATCTTCATCATCAGGCTCATAGGTATACCTGTCGAAACGATTGATAACGTTCCGCTGAGCTCCCTGACCTTTTATGAAATTTTCGTTTTGCATTCTGGTGTAAAATTAGAATGGAATTTGCATAAAATAATGAGTTTTAACATTAAAGTTTTCCACAAAAAAATCCAACACTTTCAAAAGCGTTGGATTTTAACATAATTAAATATATTTTTTTACTACTTCAGTGCGTAAAATTCCACTCCATGAGTTTCATCATCTTGATTCTTTTCATCAAAGTGTCTGTGATAGTCCGAATAGGAATCACTATATTTTTTATCTTTTTTAGTCAAAATTTTTTTTATACTTATTAAACTTAATACTGCCAAAAGACCAACTCCTCCTGCCAGTAAAACTCCAACTTCTTTTTTCATATTTTCTTTGATTTAATATTGTTAGCATTGCAAAAAGCATACCTATTTTATTTTTTTAAATTATAAATTTTGTTAACATTGAACTTTATTATTAGGGAAATTACAATCCGATATTTTTATTATATTTAAAAATTGCAATGGTTTAATTATTGTACTTAACAAGAAAAATAACATTATGGAAAATCCAGAAAACATTGACAGGATGACAACCTTAAGCCAAGTCATGAAAACGCTTTCTGAAAGAGGAATACAGCGAGAATTCAGGATGAATGAGAAATGTGAAATGAAGTTTGAAAATTCTGAAAAAGTTTATCAGCCTGCGGAATTGGTGATCTTAAAAACATACCGTTTTGAAGGAGACAGCAATCCTGATGACAATGCAGTGCTTTATGTAGTAAAAGATAATGCCGGAAACCGTGGAATGATCATAGACTCTTACGGAGCAGACAGCAATTATCCAGGTGAAGAGTTTGATAAGTTTCTAAGAGATATTCCTATATTGGAAAGTGACGAGTTCAATTTTTAAACTGAACCATTTTATATTAATTCTTTAAACCATTAAGGTTATTTCAATAAAAAGATCGTTGGTTTTATGTAATCATCAATCGTTCTGCTTTAATGGTTTAAGGAATTATTCTCCTGAATTTTCTTTTTTCTTGAATATATTGTTCAAAAAACCTTTCTTTTCCTTTTTTTCTGCTTCCGGTTTGGAGGCTTCTTTTTTATTTTTGATCTCCTGCTTTATTTCTTTTACAGATTGTTTCATTTCTTTCACAGAAGTGACTGCTTCTTTTACTTTCTTTTCTGTCTTTTCTACGTTTTTACCAATGAGCGTTTTCTTCAATCCTTGCTCAATTCCTTTCCAGAAGAGATTAAAGAAAGATTTTGTAGGATCTCGCTCTACATTTTCTACGGTAACAGCTTCGGGAAAACTGCCTGAATCTGATTTCAGAAAAACATTGGCAACAGCCGTGAGAAACCCTTTCTTCTCATGATTATTCTTATTAAGTACTGCAATTTTCAGATCTTTATGTTTAAGATTAAAGGTTCCGTGCAATCCGGCAGGGTTTCCTTTAAAATTAAAAAGCATTTCCTGGATAGTTCCTGCAGTAGCCGTTACATGAAGGTAAGGCCTGATAAACGGGTTGATTCCACTGGCGGGAAGGCCCGTAGTTTTCCCTGCAATTGTAAAATTATCATTGTTATCGGCAACATCGAAGTTCCAGTTTACGGAAAGTGGCGAAAGATTCATGAATGAACAATTGATTTTGATGTCTACCTTTGTGGGTTTTCCTTTTATTTTAGCAGAATTCAGGTTTTTGACGTTCATATTAAAGTTACCGAATATCAATTTTCCGGGTCCCATACTTTCCGGAGTATCCTCTTCATAGACTAATACTGAGTTTTTCAGATCAAGATTACTGATCGTCATCGGAATTTTAATAGAACGCAGCATTTTGGAATACAATGCTTTTATTTTTGGATCGTCTTTCGGAATTTTGCTTCTGAAAATATTGGCATTAGCTGACTGGATTGTGACATGGGAAGCATTCACCATTTTTTGATGGGAAAATAGATCCCATGTTCCTTCTGCCGAGATTTGTCCGGCTTTTATATCATACAGATCCCTTTCAACGGGTATCATTTTGATAAACTGTGCTCTCGAAACAAGAGGTTTCATTGAAAAATTATTGATCTGAACTTTATTTTTATTCAGCTTGAGAACCTCTAAGTTCATGTTATAGAACTGAGTTTTATATGCAAAGTTCCGGGTGGTGAGATAATAATCTTTAACTTTAAATGATAATCCTGACTGATTGGGCTTGGGCGCTAATTCTATAGCGTTAAGTGTGGCATTCAAATCATGAAAAACCAAGGGTTCTTTCCCATTATCATAAGTAATATTTGAATTTTTCAAAGACATTTTTCCTACAACAACAGATTGTATGATCCCTGGGCCTGAAGTTTTATTTTGCTTCTTCTCACCTGTTTTAATCGTTCCATTTATATTGTCTATAAGGATATCTTTGAGATCAAGATTCACTTTTTTATTAAGAAATTCTAATTTATTAATATTAAAAGCAATGTGATTTGTTTTTAGAACTGCAGCCGTTTTTTCTGCTGATGGAGTTCCGGGTGTCAGCAGAACATCCATGATTTCTCCGCTTTTAGGGCTTAATGCAAAGCTTCTTATAGAGATATTTTGATGATTTGAATATTGGATATCTTTCCCGGCAAGCAGAAAATCTTTATACCCGATAGGAATTACCTGTTGTGAACTTTCTTTATTAAACATCATCTGGTTGATATTCAAATTAAGATTTCCTATAGACAAGAGGTTATTTCCATCTGGTTTATTGATATGAACTACAGCATTATTCAGTTGAATATTTTTTAAATCAACTTCAAAACTGGAATTTTTATTACTTTTTATCGCTTTTACCCCTGTATTATATACTGTAAAAGCAGGATTTTGAAAATCAGCATTGGTAAGTGAGACCTTATTTTTTGTCAAAACCACATCTTTGAATTCCATTTTTGGAACGCTAAATTCAAATAATTGTGGCTTTTTAGGATAAAACTTTTTAAACTGTACAAAAGAAAAAAGCGGAGTCAGTCTAAAATTTTCAACTGACATCTGCCCATCACGTGTATTAATCTTATGAATGGTAATAGCATACGTTTCATCGGGACGGAAAAAGAACTTCTCCCCTTTAATACTGTATCTGTCAAAAACTATTGGAAGTTTATTTTCAACAGACTCTTCTGTCATCTGTAAATTTTCAACGAACAGATCCAGTTGTTGTACAGATAAAAATTTCTGTTTGGTATGTTTAAAAACGGCAATCTTTCCTTCATTGATCCTGATATTTTCAAATAAAAACGGGTTTCTCTTCTTTCCGGTTTTACGATCGACAGGTTTTGCGAGAATGACATTCAGATTAGGTTTTGCCAGCAAAAGATCCGAGGAGCTTATTCTTTTATTAAAAATAGCATCATAAATTCCAAAACGGCTTATTTTCAGAGTATCAATAGTTCCCTGCAATCCAATAACGTCTGTATTTTGCGGATCTTTGCTGTTAACAGAGATTCCGGAAGCGAAGATATTTCCGGTTCCTAAATCTACATCCAGGGTTTTATAGGAAACTTTATAGTCAGTATTCTTTTTTATATATTCCGGAAGCTGGGTTTTAAGCCATATATTCAGTCCGAAATTCGCAGCAAGAAGAATTCCTGCTAAGATTCCGAAACTTATCAATAGTCTTTTAACCCATTTTCCCATATTTTGCGATTTGGTTTTATTTTTACATCGATCAATTTCTTATTTCAAGATCGATCACATATCCTTCGTGTCCTCTTACATTCATGAAATTTCCTCCTTCAAATCCCAGATACTGTCCTTTGATACCGGAAAGTCTTCCGGAAAATTCAGGTTTTTTATCTAATGTAAATGAAGTAACCTTTTCTGGTTTTTCAAAAGGATAATCGAACATCCATAATTCTTCTCCTTCTCTATAGAATTTCTGAAAATCTTCAGGAAAATATTCTTTAATCTTTTGTCTGAAATCCGCAAGGTCTATTTCTCCTTCAAAATCATCCTGCAGCATTTTTCGCCAATTGGTTTTATCTGCCAAATGTTCTTTCAGAGCTACTTCTATCATTCCCGCTTCATAACGGTTTTCGGTTCTTGCTATGGGTAATGCAAAAGTCGCACCCTGATCAATCCACCTTGTCGGAATCTGAGTATTTCTCGTTACTCCTACTTTTACGTCTCCGGTATAAGCCAGATACACGGTGTGCGGCTGAAGCTGAATTTGTTTTTCAATCTCCAGATCCCGTTCTGCAACGCCCAAATGTGCTGTAGAAAGCTCGGGACGGATAATGGTATCACTCGCATAAGGACTTTCAAAAAAGCAGTTTTTGCAGAATCCCATCCTGTAAATAGGTTTATTTTCTCCACAGTTTACACATTGAAATCCGGTGTGCCTGACACTTAATTCCTTTCCAATCAGCTCATTCATATGGATCAGGTCCCCTGAAAGATTGAGATAGTACTGGATTGGCTTTGCATCATAGCTTGTCATCTTTAAAATTTGCCCTTGAAACTGCATATTATATTTATATTACTTTTTTAAGTAAATTTAATGATTATATTTTTCAAAAAGTAAAATTTATATTTTTGTACTAATAAAAAATACAAATGGTTTATCTTGTAACAGGCGGCAGTGGATTCATCGGATCTCATTTAATTGAACGATTATTAAGAAATGGACATTCTGTCATAAACATTGACAATTTTGATGATTTCTATAACTATCAGGTAAAAATTAAAAATACTTTAGAGTCAATTGGTAAAATTTCGGATTTTGAATACTCAGACAAAGAGACTGATATCCGCCAATTGATTTCACTTACTCATTCTGACCAATACTCCCTCTATTGGCAGGATATCCGAGACATGAAAGGTCTTGAAAACATCTTTAAAAATCACCCTATCGACATGGTGATCCATCTGGCTGCACTTGCTGGTGTACGCCCTTCCATTGAACGTCCTTTAGAATATGAAGAAGTCAATGTAAGAGGTACTATGAATCTTTGGGAACTTTGTAAGGATTTTAATATCAAAAAATTTATTTGCGCTTCCTCATCAAGTGTTTATGGGAATAATGAAAAGGTTCCTTTTGCAGAAACGGATAATGTAGACAATCCGATATCGCCCTATGCAGCCACCAAAAAAAGTGGTGAAGTCATAGGACATGTTTACCACAATCTATACCATATAGATATGATACAGCTTAGGTTCTTCACGGTATATGGACCAAGGCAAAGGCCAGACCTCGCAATACACAAGTTTGTAAAGCTTATTTCAGAGGATCAGGAAATTCCTTTTTATGGTGATGGGAATACTGCCAGAGACTATACTTATATCGATGACATTATTGACGGAATTACCAAATCTATCCTTTATCTGGAAAATAATACCGGAGTTTATGAGATTCTTAATCTCGGAGAAAACCAGGTAGTCACTTTATCAGAAATGGTTGCCACTATAGAAATGGCACTTGGAAAATCTGCCATTAAAAAAATTCTGCCAATGCAGCCGGGAGATGTCACAAAAACCAATGCAGATATTACAAAAGCAAAGGATTTAATAGGGTATAAACCGGCCACAGACTTCCAAAATGGCATAAAAAAATTTGTGGAATGGTTTTTGAGAAAACGACATTAAGTAAATTGCTGACACAGCTGCCATTCAGTTTGTGACAGCCATTTATAAGAAAAAATTATAAAAAGAATTGAAAATCAAGTATAAAAAAGTTTATTATACAACCTATTTTTATACTTTTGCAAAAAATTAGAAAATTATGTACTGGACATTAGAATTAGCTTCATATTTAAGTGACGCACCTTGGCCAATGACAAAAGCAGAGCTTATTGACTACGCAATCAGAACTGGTGCACCTATGGAGGTAGTAGAAAACCTTCAGGCAATCGAAGACGAAGGAGAAATTTATGAATCTATCGAAGAAGTATGGAGCGACTATCCTACTGACGAGGATTTCCTTTGGAACGAGGACGAATATTAATAAAGCGATAAGCTTTAGGCTGCGTGCTTAGAGCTTTTTTGCCCTTTTTTATATATTAATTTCACACGATAAGCGTGTCATTTAAAACGCTTAAAGCATCTTGCATTAAGCATAAAGCAAAAAATTTATGAGTTTTTTAAACAAAGTTCTTAAAGGGTTTTTGGGAGACAAAAAAGCGCAGGACCTAAAAGAAGTAAAAAAAGTTGTAACAAAAATCAAGGCTGTAGAACCTAACATCCAACAATTGACGGATGATGGGTTGAGACAAAAAACGGCTGAGTTTAAAGAGAATATAAAATCTGCAACCAGCAAGATCACAGCTCAAATAGAACAGATAAAAGAGCAGATAAAAAATTCAACCAATGTTGACGAAAAAGAAGCTCTTTTTTCAAAAATTGAGTCTCTAAAGAAAGAATCATACGAAATAGAAGAAAAGGTTCTTGTTCAGGTTCTTCCTGAAGCTTTTGCATTGATAAAAGAAACAGCAAGAAGATGGGCACAGAATGGAGAGATTCGTGTAACAGCAAGTGACTGGGACAGAGAACTGGCTGAGGCAGGAAAAGATTTCGTTAGCATTCAGGGAGACACAGCTGTTTGGAAAAACTCATGGGATGCTGCCGGAACTCCAGTAGTTTGGGATATGGTCCACTATGATGTTCAGTTTATCGGAGGGGTTATTCTTCACAGCGGTAAAATTGCCGAGATGGCAACCGGTGAAGGTAAAACCTTGGTAGGAACATTACCTATTTACTTAAATTCACTTCCGGAAAGAGGAGTACACGTTGTAACCGTGAACGACTATCTTGCCAAAAGAGACTCGGCATGGATGGGCCCTCTTTACCAGTTCCACGGAATGTCTATCGACTGTATCGATAACCACCAGCCGAACTCAGACGGAAGAAGAAAAGCATACAACTCAGATATTACTTACGGAACCAACAATGAATTCGGTTTCGATTATCTGAGAGATAACATGGTGACTTCACCTTCAGAATTGGTACAAAGAGAATTGAACTTTGCTATCGTGGATGAAGTTGACTCTGTATTGGTAGATGATGCAAGAACACCTTTGATCATTTCCGGCCCGGTTCCTCAAGGAGACAGACAGGAGTTTGATGTTCTTAAACCTTCTATCGACAGAATTGTTGAAGTACAAAAGAAAACTGTTTCTGCTATTTTCAATGAAGCGAAAAAATTAATCGCTGCAGGAAATACAAAAGAAGGAGGATTCAAATTACTTCAGGCTTACAGAGGTCTTCCAAAAAACAGACAATTAATCAAATTCTTATCGGAAAGCGGAAACAGAGCATTACTTCAGAAAGTTGAAGCACAATATATGCAGGACAACAACCGCGATATGCCGATTGTAGATAAAGATCTTTACTTCGTAATCGAGGAGAAAAACAATCAGGTAGACCTTACAGACAAAGGTGTTGAATACATGTCTCAAGGAAACTCTGATGCGAATTTCTTCGTTCTTCCTGATATCGGGACTGAAATTGCTGAAGTAGAAGCTAAAAACCTTTCTAAAGAAGAAGAGTTTGAAGCTAAAGAAAGACTTTTTGCTGACTTTGCAGAAAAATCTGAGCGTGTTCACACTATGAGCCAGCTATTGAAAGCCTATACATTATTTGAAAAAGATGATGAGTATGTAGTTATTGATGGTGAAGTAAAAATCGTTGATGAGCAGACAGGACGTATCATGGAGGGACGTCGTTATTCAGATGGTCTTCACCAGGCAATTGAAGCAAAAGAAAATGTAAAAATTGAGGCTGCTACTCAAACTTTTGCAACAGTTACACTTCAGAACTATTTCCGTATGTACAACAAACTTGCGGGGATGACTGGTACAGCTGAAACTGAGGCTGGTGAACTTTGGGAAATCTACAAACTGGATGTAGTGGTTATCCCAACAAACCGTCCAATTTTAAGAAATGACAAACAGGATTTGGTTTTCAAAACCAATAGAGAAAAATATAATGCTGTAATTGAAGAAATTGAAAGATTAACTGCAGAAAAAAGACCAGTATTGGTAGGTACTACTTCTGTTGAAATTTCCCAATTGCTTTCAAAAGCACTTCAGTTAAGAAAAATTCCTCACCAGGTACTGAACGCGAAACTTCACAAGAAAGAAGCAGAGATTGTAGCTGGAGCAGGACAGCCGGGAGTTGTAACGATTGCAACGAACATGGCAGGTCGTGGTACGGATATTAAATTATCTAAGGAAGTAAAAGAAGCAGGAGGTTTAGCTATTATCGGTACTGAGAGACACGATTCAAGACGTGTTGACAGACAGCTTAGAGGTAGAGCAGGACGTCAGGGAGATCCTGGAAGTTCTCAGTTCTATGTATCTCTTGAAGATAACCTGATGCGTTTATTCGGTTCTGAGAGAATTGCTAAAATGATGGATAGAATGGGTCATAAAGAAGGTGAAGTAATTCAGCATTCTATGATCAGTAAGTCTATCGAAAGAGCACAGAAAAAAGTAGAAGAAAATAACTTCGGAACAAGAAAGAGACTTCTTGAGTATGATGACGTAATGAACAAACAACGTGATGTAATCTACAAAAGAAGAAAGAACGCTCTATTCGGAGATCACCTGAAGTATGATATCACCAATATGATTTTCGATGTTGCCAATTCTATCGTTGCGAAAGGAAAAGCTACCGGAAATTATAAAGATTTTGAATACGAAATTATTAAAACATTTACCATGGAATCTCCGGTTTCCCAAACTGATTTTAATAATAAAAATGTTCAGGATCTGACGAATATCTTATTCAACGCAGCTCAGGAAGATTACAAAATGAAATTGAACTTATTGAAAGAAAAATCATTCCCTATCATTGAGAATGTTTACCAAAATCAAGGTTCAATGTTCAAAATGATCCAGGTTCCTTTCACAGACGGACACAAAACAATGACGATTGTGGCTGATCTTAAAGAAGCTTATGATACACAGTGTGAAAGTTTGGTAAACGATTTCGAAAAGAACATCACTCTATCGATCATCGATGAAAACTGGAAGCTTCACCTTCGTGAGATGGACGACTTAAGAAGATCTTCACAGGGAGCTGTTTACGAGCAGAAAGATCCATTGGTAATTTACAAGCAGGAATCTTTCCACTTATTCAGTGAAATGATCGACAAATTGAACAAAGAAATTATTTCTTTCTTATATAAAGGAGAAATTCCGGCTTAAGAAAAATTTAATAATATCATCTAAAAACCGCTATGGCATTGACCATAGCGGTTTTTTGTTATTCAGCATATAATAATTTTATGATAAATATCAATCTTATTATTTATTTAGAACAGTTAAAAATAATATATTTGCAGAAAATTTGAGTTTCATGAAAAATGTACTGATCTGTGCTTCCGCACTGGGAACAATGCTGGTTTCTGCGCAAAAAAAAGACACCATCAAATCCAATGATATTGAAGAAGTAGTTGTTAACGGAAGATATTATCAGAAGTACAAGCTGAATGAGGTTTCGGGTTCACTGAGAATCCAGACGCCTATTCTTGAGCTTCCACAGAATGTACAGTCTGTAAGTTCTCAGGTTCTTGCTGATCAGATTACCTTGAACATGTCTGAAGGTATTGTCCGTAATGTAAGTGGAGCAAGAAAGGTAGAACACTGGGATAATGTCTATTCCAATGTATTCATGAGAGGAGCCGGTATTGCCACATTTATGAACGGAATGAATGTTTCTTCTACCTGGGGGCCTATCAACCCTGATGCCTCTATTATAGACAGAATAGAGTTTGTAAAAGGTCCTGCCGGATTTATGGGCTCTATGGGAGATCCTGCCGGATTTTATAATGTAGTTACAAAAAAACCTACCGGAAAATTCGCTAATAGTGTTCGTTTCACTACAGGAAGCTATAATCTTTTCAGAGGGGAAGCAGATCTTGACGGAGTTCTTGTAAAAGACGGAGTTTTAGATTACCGTATCAATCTGATGGGAAGCTCCAACAATTCATGGGTGGAAAATGATAAAACAAGTAAAATCATTGTTGCTCCTTCCATTACTTTCAGACCTACAAAGACCACTACCTTTACAGCACAATACAACTATCAGTACTTAAAATTCAATCAACCTGGAGCTTACCTGATGTCTAATGACGGATATGCTTCATTGAATGTACATACCAACTTTAATGATCCCAACTTCAAAAAAACTGAAGTAAAAGATCAGAGTTTATTCTTAAGCTTGGATCAACAACTATCCAAAGATTGGGTTTGGAGCACACAATATGCTTACATGGACCTGAATTATGACGGAGGTTCATGGTGGGGAACTTTTGATCCAGCCAATAAAAATGTTTTAAATAGGACATTAAGCAACTGGCAGGCAAAAGGAAAAAATCACATTTTCCAGACGTATGTAAGAGGAAAGCTTAATACAGGAAATATTGTTCATAAAATTATTGCAGGGTTTGACTATGGAGACAGAAAGTATAATGCAGACTTTTCATCTTTTGCAGGTGGCCCATTCCCAATTGACATTTATAATGTAAATTATGGTGTAGACCCTACAAAACTTCCTTCTTCTGACTTTTATAGCTTAAACACCTCTGCCCCATTTTATAATGACCAGGGAGTAAAATATACTTCTTATTATGCTCAGGACCAGATTGAAATGTTTGATAACAAACTGAGATTAACATTAGCAGGAAGATATACAAGCGGTAAAACCTATTCCGCATATCCTAACCTGAGCCCCGGGACACCTATTGTGCCTGATACAGCTGGTGAGTTTACACCAAGAGTTGGAGTAAGTTATTCTATTAATGAAAACTTCTCGGCTTATGGGATCTATGACAAAACATTTACACCACAATCCGGAACTGGGATTAACCAAACTAAAATTACAGATCCTTTCAGAGGACAGAATATTGAATTCGGACTGAAGAAAGACTGGTTTGGAGGAAGATGGAACACTACTTTTGCCGTTTATGAAATCAGAAGACAAAATATTCTTGTATCAGGAAATGCAAACGAAAACAATGGGGTTGCTTTCCAGGTTGCTACGGGTGAGCAAAGAGCAAGAGGTTTTGAAACCGATATCAAAGGAGAAATCATCAAAGGGTTGAATATTATCATCAACTATGCTTATACAGATGCAAAAACTGTTAAAGACACAGATCCTACAAGAATTGGAATTCAGTCTCCGGGGAATGCAAAAAATGTTCAGAATACCTGGGTCAACTATAGATTTGAAAATGGTCTTATGAAAGGGTTCGGTATTTCAGCCGGTTATCAATATCAGGGAGGAAGACAGTCATGGTTTGGGGTAAATGCAACAAAAGATCAGAGTCTTCCGGATTATTTTGATACCAACTTCGGAGTTTCATATACTGCTAAAAAATTCGATGTTAACTTTATGTTGAATAACGTTCTTAACAAAAAACTTTACAGCGGATACAGAGGAGATGGAGGAGAATACGCATGGATCTATAATGCTCCGCGTAACTGGAGAGTATCAATAGGATATAAATTTTAAAAAAAATCAAAGGTTAGCCCCTCACGGGGTTAACTTTTTGCTATGAAAAAGCATCACCATAAAAAGAAGGTTTCTTCAACAAAAAAATGGTCTGCCAAACTCCATCTGTGGTTTGGTCTGTCTGTTGGCATCATTGTATTTATAGTCTCTCTATCGGGGACTTTATATATTTTTAAGGATGAAGTACAAAACAGTCTGCGCAAGGAAGCCATTTATGTAAAAACAGAAGATCCCGGAAAGAAGGCATTATCGCTTAATTTGCTTCGTGAAAAAGTATCACTGGAACTCAACGAAAAACATCCGCTAAGTTCAGTAGAAATCCCTTTAGACAAAAGCAAATCCTACCGTTTTCTTTATTATGAAAAAAGTAAAAAAGGGTGGAATTATTTTCAACAGGTTCTCATCAACAAGCAGGCATATGTAAATCAGTATACCGGAGAAATCATTGCGGTGTATGATGAAAAATATGATGTATTTAATATTCTGAAGTATATCCATTGGGGGCTTCTTCTCAATTCCGAATGGGGACCATTTACTGTAGGAATCCCAACCGTTCTTTTTATTATAATGCTGATTACGGGAATCATCTTGTGGTGGCCCAAAAATAAAAATGCCAGAAAAGGACGCTTTTGGTTCAATTGGGAAAATGTAAAAAACTGGAAACGTAAAAACTATGACCTTCACAATGTATTAGGGTTCTATGCCTCATTCATTGCCTTAATAATGAGTGTTACGGGAATCTATTTTGCCTATCCGTATGTGAAAAATACCTTTAACCTTGCTATATCCGGTTATTGGGAAGCTCCAAAAGAAAAAGAAATCAAGTCTCCGGATTCAATGATGGTAAAAAATGAAGCTGTTTTTGATCTGGCCGCAGCGCAGACCGAAAAATTGTATGCGGGCTCATCCAGTTTCAGAATCAATTTAAACGGAAAGAATAAAAAAGGAAAAGAACTGAAGAACCTTCCCGTTACCATTTACGGAAAAGACGGAAGATTCAGTGAAAGAAATCTGCTGACATTCGATAAATACTCAGGAAAGCTACTGGCCAACAAACCTCATCAAAAACTGAGCAACGCCGAAAAATATGCCAATGCCAATTATGATGTTCATACAGGATCTTACTTCGGTCTGTTTGGAAAAATCATCTGGTTTATTGCCGGCCTCACGTGTACATCACTCCCTGTAACCGGATTTCTGGTTTGGTGGGGAAAAAGAAAGAAAAAAGGAAAGAAAATATAATGAAAAAAGCGCTTTTATCAGCTGCCTGTCTGGGAACCACTACCGTTTTTGCTCAGGTAAAAGATACTCTACAAACCAAAAATGTAGACGAGGTTGTAATGACTGCCTCCAGGAAAAAGGAAAACATAAAAGAAGTTCCAAGCTCCATCACTGTTGTGGGAGAGAAACAGATTCAGTCTCAGCTTACAGTAAATTCTGATATTACGAGCATTTTGCAATATACGGTTCCCAGCTTAGGAACCAATTCAGGGCAGACTTCCAATTCGGGACAGACATTGAGAGGGCGCCAGGTTTTGGTTTTGATTGATGGGATTCCGCAGTCTACCCCACTTCGTAACGGAGCAAGAGATTTAAGGACTATTGACCCTTCAGCTATCGAAAGAATCGAAGTGATCAAAGGAGCTTCTTCCATCTATGGGAACGGAGCAGATGGAGGAATCATCAATTACATTACGAAAAGAAGCAAAACAGATAAAAAAATCTCCGGGGTTTCACAGATTGGTCTTACAGGACAGCCTTACGGAGGGACTTTAGGAGTAAGAGCCAGCCAGCTTTTAACCGGAAAGATTAATAAATTCGACTATACCCTTTCATTAGCCTACGAAAGAACAGGATATACAAAAGATGGAGACGGTGTTTTGATAAGCCCTACTTACAGCATTGCCAAGATGGACAACTACAACGGATTGCTTAAAATTGGTTATGATATCAACGAGAATCAAAGAGTTGAAGCCTCTTATATTGGTTACTCTTCAAGATCAGACCTGAATGTAGGATTAAAAACAGGAAAATACGGTATCACTCCTACCATTGGTGAAGGATTAGGAAAAGGATTGGAAACAACGCCTCAGGGAACTCCGAAAAACCACAACATCAGAGTAAGCTATGACAATAAGAACCTGTTTGCAGGAACTTCTTTAAATATTAATCTTTATTATCAGGATTTTAAAACCGTTTACGGATATAGTGATACATTCTTCAACGGTGGCCAATCCAATGTTATTTCCCAGAAAAAAGGAGCAAGAATCAATTTGGATACCCAACTATGGAACTCCCCTAATTCACAGGGAGAAATCATCTACGGAGCTGATATCCTAAACGATCAGACCGTGCAGAAACTGGAAGACGGGCGTTTCTGGACTCCTAATATGAACATGACCAATATAGCACCTTTTGTATTGGCAAAAATTGATCTTTTCAAAAAATTCACCATCAAAGGAGGCTTCCGCTACGAAAATATCAAAGTGAATGTGGATGACTTCAATACGCTTTCTTCCCTTAAAAGTGACGGAACATTTACTAAGAGTATTCCTGTAGCCGGAGGAAAATTAAACTATAATGCTTTGGTAGGAAATATTGGTGTACGTTATAATATTGAACCTTATATCAACCTTTTCGGAAGCTTTTCTCAAGCCTACTCTATCAATGAATTGGGAAGAATTTTAAGAACCTCAACTTCTGAAACGATTAAAAATCTGGAAACGAAACCAATTATCGTTAATAATTATGAATTGGGAGCTACAGGACAACTTTCCAGCTGGCTTAATTATGAACTGACTTCCTATGTAAGTACATCTAAACTAGGTGCATCATTTGTGCAGAGCCCGGACAGAGCCCTGATGATTCAAAGATCTCCTGAAATTGTATATGGTGTTGAAGGTTTCTTACACTTTACTCCTACAAAATGGATTCAGTTTGGTGGAAGCTACAGCTGGATGGAAGGAATTACTTCTGTAAAAGATGATGGAGATTATTCAGCAAAAATCAATAACAGCAGAATTTCCGCTCCAAAAGTTCTGGCTTATGTACAGGCAAAACCTATTCCCACATTATCAGTTGGTTTAGACATGCTTCATTCTTTCCAGCAGAAAAGATTTGAGCCTAATGCAAAAACAGGATTGTATGCTTACGGTGAAGGATATGTTCCTGAGTATACCGTTTTTAATTTCAAATCAAGCTACGAGGTGAATAACAACTGGAGGGTATCATTAGGAGTTGAAAACCTTTTTAACAAAGTATATCAGCCAGCCATCTCATGGTGGACGGCAAGAGACAGTGATTTCACCAATGCTCTTGGGTTGAGGGGAACCTTCATGATCGAATATAAATTTTAATTAAACTAAATAAAAAGTAAAACATATCTTTGCTTTACTTTTAGCTGTATATGAAGAAAAATCATCATCATAAAAAGAAACCGGGATTCTTTAAAAAATGGTCTGCCAAGCTGCACCTTTGGTTCGGATTGGGAATAGGTTTTCTGATCTTTATTATCTCTATCACCGGAGCATTGTACGTTTTTAAGGATGAAGTTGAAAACATCACCCGAAAAGATGTCATCTACCACCATGAGCAGAATATTGAACAGAAGCAGGTACTTCCTATCAGAGTAATGGAAAAAGCTGTTGCAGAACAGGTCAAGGAAAAATACCCGATCCACTGGGTCAATGTTCCTATTGACAAAAAGATGTCCTATATGTTCTTCTGGTATGAACACAACACAGATGCCTGGAATTATTTTGATGAATTTCCAATTTATAAACAAGCATATGTAAACCCATATACCGGGAAAGTACTAAGAGTTTATGATGAAAAAAACGGGTTCTTCAATATCGTAAAAATGATCCACTGGAGCTACCTTTTAAAACAGGATTGGGGAACTTATGTGGTAGGAATTCCGGTTATTATCTTTATCATTATGCTGATCTCGGGGATCATTTTATGGTGGCCTAAGAACAAAGCAGCAAGAAAACAGCGTTTTGCTTTCAAATGGAAAAATATTAAAAGCTGGAAAAGAAAGAACTATGACCTTCATAATGTATTAGGTTTTTATGCCTCTATTTTTGCTTTGATCTTTTCTATTACAGGACTTTTCTATGCATTTTTTGTCGTTCAGGCGATGATCTACGTGATATTTTCAGGAGGAGAAACAAAGTACCCGGATTTTTCCCATATCAAGACAAAAGCCCCTATTGAGCTGAGAACAGAGGGTACACTGGATAAAATCATCAATACAGTACAGACAAAGTATCCTGATTCCTATGGTTTTGCTATAGATTTAGGACACCCACACATGGATGATCATGAACACCCCAACTTTGAGGTGTATGTGAAACATCTTTCTTATTCTTACCATAAAAGCAGCAGTTTAATCTTTGATGAAAACTCAGGAGAATTACTGCACACCCATGATCCGAAGGATAAAAATTTTGGGGAAAAGGCGGTGAGCGCTAATTATGATATCCACGTAGGAGCTATTTTAGGACTTCCTACTAAGATCATTGCCTTTATCGTAAGTTTGATCTGTGCCTCTCTTCCGGTTACCGGATTTATGATTTGGTGGGGGAGAAAAAAGAAAAAACCGTTAAAAACAGCTTAACATATTAAATAAAACCCAGTTAATAATCCATTAATACAATCTTTTTTATAATTTTAGCCCCTAGAATTTAATAATAGAAATGTCATTAATAGATTTATCAAAACAAGTTGCCCTTGGAGTTGACATCGGCGGAACCAATACTAAATTCGGAATCGTAAACCACCGTGGAGAAGTTCTGGATAAAGGAAACCTGAGAACCGATGCTTATGACAAAGTTGAGGATTTCATCGATGCTTTATATGAACATGTTCATCCAATGATGGAAAAATATGGTACTGAAGCACATTTTGACGGAATCGGAGTAGGAGCTCCTAATGCAAATTACTATAAAGGAACCATAGAATTAGCTCCCAACCTTCCATGGAAAGGGGTAATTCCTTTCGCTGAGCTGATGACAGCAAAATTCGGACTTCCTTGTACAGTGACCAATGATGCGAATGCTGCAGCTCTTGGAGAAATGCTTTTCGGAGCAGCCAGAGGAATGAAAGATTTCATCATGATTACACTGGGAACAGGAGTCGGAAGCGGAATCATTGCTAATGGAAGCTTAATCTACGGACATGACGGGTTTGCCGGAGAATTGGGACATACAATTGTAAAACCAGGCGGTAGAAAACACTGGAGTACGGGTTCTGAGGGGAGCCTTGAGGCCTATGCTTCTGCTACAGGAATTACCATTACAGCAAAGAAAATGAGAGCTGAGTTCCCGGAATCTATGCTGAACCAGTATCCTGAAGATGAGATCAATTCTAAAACAGTATACGAGTGTGCGATGAAAGAAGACCCAATTGCTATTGAAGTCTTCAGATATACAGGTCAGAAACTGGGTGAGGCATTGGCTAATTTTGTGATGTTCTCTTCTCCGGAAGCCATTCTTTTATTCGGCGGAGTAATCAAAGCAGGAGATTTTATTTTAAAGCCTGCTAAGCTTCATATGGAAAGAAACCTTCTTCCTATCTTCAGAAATAAAGTAAAACTGGTATTCAGTGAACTTGACGAGGCTGATGCTGCTATTCTTGGAGCAAGTGCTTTGGTTTGGGAAAAATAAACTGAACACTATTTATATCATACAGAGCATCCTTCTTAGGGTGCTTTTTGTTTTTCCCACAGATTGCACAGATGATTATGCTATATTTTCTTATAAGGTATAAACTCAGTATCATAAGATACTTCGACTCCGCTCAGCATGACATTACTAATACTAAGTGTTTTGAAAACCTTGAGCAATTATCTCTGTCATTTTATATACTGTATTACCTATAAAAACTTTTATAATTGTGTTTAGAAATCATTTGTCACATCTATCACGGCAATTTAAGTTTATAAGGCTAAAATCGTGTTCAAATGAAAAAGTTTTTCCTATTTTTGATTGGTCTTTTCTGCATCAGGAAAGGATAATAAAACAATATAATTACCAACAATGGACAAGAATAATTTAGAACAGATTACTTTCGGTGGTGGATGTTTCTGGTGTGTGGAAAGCTGTTTCAATATGCTTAAAGGAGTAAAATCTGCTATTTCAGGATATTCCGGAGGACATAAAGACAATCCGACCTATCAGGAAGTTTGTACAGGAGAAACAGGACATGCAGAAGTAGTACAGATCACTTATGATCCGGCGGTTATTTCCTATGAACAATTGATGGATGTATTTTTCTTCCTTCATGATCCTACCCAATTAAACAGACAGGGAAATGATATCGGAACTCAATACCGTTCTGTTATTTACTATAAAGATGCTGCTGAAAAGACAAAAGCTGAAGAAGCCATCAAAGCATCTCAGGAATCAGGAAGATGGGCAGGAACTTATGTAACGGAACTGACTCAATTCGATAAATTCTGGCCGGCAGAACAATATCATCAGGGATATTATAATGAAAATCCTACACAGCCTTATTGTAGTGCTGTTGTTGGTCCTAAGATCCAAAAGTTCAAAAAGTATTACGGAGAACTGGGAATGCTGAACGCTGAATAAAACCTTATATTCTAAGTTTTGGCTAAAGCCGGATTGATGATGTATATTGGGTTAAACGGACTAAAGTCCGTTCCTATTGATATCAACTGAATCGCCACAAACCGATACAAAATAACAGAAGCGAAGAGGAAATCTCTTCGCTTCTTGTTTACGCAAAAATAATTGTTATATGAAAAAAACTAATATCCCGGGTTTTGAGTGAAATCCTTTGAGGCATCAAGGGTTGCCTGAGGAATCGGGAAGATTCTTCTGTAAGGCTGAGTAGCTGCTTTTGCAGTTCCCGGCAAATCAAATTTTTGAAATCTGATCATTGCCTTTCTTCTGTACATTTCCCAATATAATTCATATCCTGATTCTTTAAAAAGCGCATCAGCATCCAGAGAAGTAAGCGCAACTCCCGGAGCATTATTCTTTAAAGCATCATTCGTTCTTGTTGTTCTTAATCTGTTAACATCAGCCAGCGCTCCAGATACGTTTCCGTTTCTGAAAAAGGCTTCTGCTCTCATCATATAGATCGTTCCTAATCTGTATAATGGAACATCCATTCCGCTTGTTCCGTTATTTCCGTAACCCGGATCAAATTCAAACTTAAAGTTTCTTACCCCTCTGTTGATCTGAGCCTGTGTAAATACAGCTTCTGAAGGATTATCAAAATTGAGTTCCGGAGTAAAATCTGCGGCAAGTGTTGTATTTTTTTCGGTGAACAATTTGTATACTTTGATTCTTCCGTCTGAAGTCAGGTCAAAGTTACCATTGGCAAGAATTTTAGGTCCATATTGCTGACCAACCTGTAATCCTCTGTTGAAGTGAAACCATGGTTTTCCTGTTCCTTCCACTTTACTTGTTGACGGTACACTCACATCCGTTCCATCATTTCTGAACCATGTTCCATCCTCATACTGATAGGTTCTCTGAAAACGCGGATCATCGTGATTTCCGTTCCATGAATAATAAAATTCCGGCGTAACACAAGAAGCATTCGTTCCTCTGTTATCCGGCGAAGGCTTCTGGATTCTTTCCATAGACATATAAGCCAGGTCATTGTCAGCATTTCTGTTTGAATTCTTCTTCTGAACAATGGTAAAGATCATTTCCTTACTTGTGTCGTTATTGATATCAAAATTGTGGAAGTAGTTTGATTCTAAGCTAAAAAAGCCTCCATTAATCAGCATATCAGAATACTTGATCACCATATCCATATCATTCCCTCCTCCACTTAAAGCCTGTTCCTTAAAGTTAAAAGTACCTGCCGTTTTGTTCTTTAAAACAGCTCTGTTTAGATACATATCAGCCAATAATGCATACGCTGCCTGTTTTGTAAATCTTCCTGCGTGCGTGTTCTGGGTTTTAATATCTGCCAGGTTTGGAATAAGACCTTCCACTTCAGTAATCAATGCATCAATGGTAGATTCCGCTTTTCTGATCTGAATGGGTGCATTTAAATTATCCGGGTCTCTGTACGGAGCCTGTCCATACAAATCAATTGTTGTATAGGTATAAAAGGCCAGTAACCCTTTAGCTTCAGCCAGAAATAAAGTCTTGTTATTGATATTACTTTTGTTGATACTTCCTATAGCAAAAAGAGATTTCGTAATTCCTGAGTTCAGCTGATTCCAGGTATTTTTTACAACATCATTATTTGCATCCCAGGTAAATTCGTGCATGGCTCTCCACTTTCCTCCGTCTCCCCAGTCACTTCCTCTTGTTGGAAGGATAGCTTCATCAGTAGAATATTCCTGTAATGCAAACACACTTCCATGATCTACAAAAGTTCCGTCACCAAGTTGTCCGTAAGCAGCTGCAAGAGAAGCTTCAGGGTCTGCATTTTCAGTTCCCATTACCTCATCAATTACTTTTTCATCCAGATTGGTACATCCCACTAATGACATCACAGCGATGGACAAAACGATTTTATTTAGATTTAAAAATTTAGATTTCATAATTTCTTTTAACTTAAATTAAAACTTAATAGTAGCTCCCAGAATGAAAGTTTTCGCAGACGGATAGGTCGTATAATCAATTCCTAAAGACTGATTTCCCTGCACCTGCTTATTAGTATCAACAAGTGGATCGTAGCCTGAATAGCTGGTAATGGTAAACAGATTCTGTGCGCTTACATACAGATTGATACTTTTCAGAAATTTCAATTGATTCATGTCAAAAGTATATCCTAATCTTACGTTGCTTAAACGAATAAAGTCTGATTTTTCAAGATATAAAGAAGATAACTGCGGCTGATTGGCAAAACTTGCTCCTGAATCGTAATATTTCTTCAATACGTTTCTATCTGAAGCTAAGTTGTTAATATTCAAATCTAAAGCTGTATTATTCACAAGATAACCTCCTGTTTGTCCAATGAAAGAGAATGCAAAATCAAACTTTTTGTATTTCATATAAGAATTGATCCCAAAAGTGAAATTAGGAATAGCACCTTCAAAAATCTTTCTGTCATTCGGGTCAATCTTTCCGTCTCCGTTCAGATCTTCATAGATATATTTTCCGTTAGCATCAATTCCTAAGTAATTATACATATAGAAGGATCCTGCTTCATACCCGTTTCTGTAGATATTTGCCGTAACACCTGAAAGTCCCGGTCCTGAAACTTCTCCGGAATTAATTCCTGAAACCGGAAGATCTTTCACCACATTATTTACTGTAGCTCCATTAATGTCAAGATTCCATGTAAAGTTTTCGTTTTTAATAATTTCTGATCCTAAAGAGAATTCAAAACCTTTATTAACGATCTTTCCGTCAGCATTCAGCCAAACAAAATCTGTAGGACTCAATGGAGTGGAAGGAATAAATAATATCGGGTTTTTGGTTGTCTTGTTATAGTATTCTAATGAACCGTATAATTTATTACTGAATAGGCTGAAGTCCAAACCAATATTGGTTTGCGCTACAACTTCCCATTTCAGATTAGGATTGGGTGTTCTTACCACCTGAACTCCATTGATGAGGTTTAAGTTATCATATAGATAATATCCTGCATTCTGTGATAACAGATAACTTGCTTTTGTAATTTTATTGAGAACTTCCTGATTTCCGGTTTCTCCCCAGCTTCCTCTTAGTTTCAGCTCATTGATAAATGAAACATCTTTTAGAAAGTTTTCTTTTGAAATGGTCCAGCCTGCAGCAACTGATGGGAAATATCCATACTTATTATTATCTCCAAAACGTGTGGAACCATCAGCTCTTAACGAAGCGGTTAAGAAATATTTTTTGTCAAAATTATAATTTACTCTTCCAAAGTAAGATTGCAGTTCATTTTCCTGAGAAGTTCCCGGCTGAGGAATAAATACATCTCCGGAATATCCCGGATTAATTTCCGGCGAAATCCCAGCTCCCTGATTCACAAAGTTTCTTACACCCAGATAAGTGGCAGTAGCTTTAAACTTCTGATAAGAAAAACCTCCTAATACACTGAAATTATGATTTTTAAAACTAAGGTCGTACGTTAAATAATGTTCTAAAAGAATATTATAAGAATCCAGATTGGCCTGGGAATAGATTCCTTTCGGGCTTCTGTCTGTAATATTCGGGAACATGGTGGTATTTCTTTCAGATAAACTTCTGTCAACCCCTAAATTAAATTTATAATTCAATCCCGGTAAAATTCTCAACGTTGCTTCGGTATTTCCTAATACTCTGAAAGTATTCGTTTTATCTTCGTAAACGCTCAATAAATAAAGTGGATTATAATGGGCGTTCATATTGAAATTGGTATAATTTCCGTTCTGATCGTAAACAGAACGCGTAGGATTTGCCATTAAAGCATGGATAATAAGCTGTCCGTCAGATCCCGCATTTCCACCGTTTGGAATTCCTGTTTCTCTGATATCACTGGCGGTAAGATTTAGCTTCACCTTTAATCTCTTGTTATCAAAGAAAGATTCTTCAGCATTCAAACGGGCTGTTGTTCTTTTAAAACTGCTGTTCAGAACAATACCATCCTGATCCATATGAGAAAGGGATGCAAAATAACTCCCGGTTTCTGTAGCTTTTGAGAATGAAACGGAATGATTGGATGAAACGGCATTTCTGTAGATTTCGTCCTGCCAGTCTGTATTTCCGCCATGGTCATAAGATTTATCTATGCCCGCAGCTCTGTATTCATCTGCAGTCATTAAATCTAATTTTTTAATCACTGAAGAAAACCCTAAATACGTATCATACGTAAACATCGGCTCTCCTTTCTTTCCTCTTTTTGTTGTTACCAAAACTACACCGTTTGACCCTCTTGCTCCATAGATTGCAGCAGCAGAAGCATCTTTTAAAACCGTGATAGACTCAATATCACTTGTATTCAAAAAATTAAGAGGATTCTTTGCGGTTGTACTCCCCAGTCCTACATTCGGACTTTGTGCACTTACAGGATCATTATTCAAAGGAATTCCGTCTACAACGAATAAAGGTGTACTTCCGCTTCGGATGGAACCGATACCTCTGATGGAAACATTCACTCCCGCACCAGGTTCTCCACTCGACTGAACGATACGAACACCCGCGATTTTTCCCTGCATCAGGTTATCCACGGAAATATTCATTCCTTCTTTGAAATTTTCGGCTTTCAGCTGGCTTACGGCTCCTGTTAAATCAGATTTTTTCTGAGAACCATACCCTACCAAAGTTACCTCTTCAATAGAAGTTGAACCTTTTTTGGATTCCAGCTTTATAGAAACTGAAGTACTGGAAATTTTCACCATCTGTTCTCCATATCCTTCATAAGAAATGGATAAAGTCTGTCCGATTCCGGCCGAAATTGAGAAATTTCCTGATGCATCGGTAGAAACAGTGTCTCCGGTTTCTACAACAGTGACTTTTGCGCCTTCTATTGCAGAACCATTCTGATCCGTTACATTTCCGGAAATGGTTTCGTTTACCTGCGAAAACACAGGATAGTTTGAAGTAAATCCTTTAGCATCAGCTTGGTGAGCCACCAAAAAAATTAATGCAATCGGGATTAGCTTTTTAAACTTAAAAAAATTAATTTTGTGGTACATATCAATAAGTAAAGTAATTGCAAGACGTTACATTGCTTATCAAAAAGCCGCTGTTGTTCCCGCAACAGTGGTTTTCTTTTCAGGCAACGGTTAGTTTTTATTTCGGCATACAAAGTAAAAGGATCTACCACAAATCTATTTTAACATAATATTATCTTAAAGTCAACAAAATATAAATATCTCAATTTGAGATATTATAAACTTACTATATATCAAATATTTATATGCATCTGTTTTTTCAACATTCACAAAATTTTAAAAATTACTTAACATAATATATAAATCATCCCCAACAAAGACTCCTTAATTTTGCGTGTAAAATGTATCGAAATGAAAAAGGCGGTTTTTCTTGGCATCTGTTTATCTTCATTTAACCTGTTTTGGTCACAATCTCAGCAACTTGATGAGCTAAAGATCAATGAAATTCAGGTAATAGGTTCTCACAATTCTTATAAAAAAGCCATTTTGCCTGAAGTTTACGATTATTTGTCACAAAAAGACACTCAGAACTCTTTGCCGAAGATTCAATATGAACACATTCCTATTCCTGAGCAGCTGGATCTTGGACTTAGAAATCTGGAAATTGATGTCTATGCAGACAGCAAAGGAGGAAAATATGCTCATCCGAAAATTCTTGATCTTGTAAAGACCAGCGAATCTTTTGATCCTGAAGGAAAAATGAAAAAACCGGGCTATAAAATGATCCATGTTACCGATATTGATTATCAAACGTGGTATTATACGCTGGAAGAATGTCTTAAGGATTTAAAAAAATGGTCTGACAGAAATCCTGATCACGATCCTGTTTTTATAACGCTTGAACCTAAAGATGGAAAAGCAAATCAATTCGGGACAGAACCGGAACACTATACCGCAAAACTTTTTGACGATCTGGATCATGAACTGAAAAAATACCTCGGGAAAGATAAAATTATTACCCCTGATGATATCAGAGGAACTTATAAAACACTGAATGAAGCTGTTTTAAATAAAAACTGGCCAAAAGTAAAAGACGTAAAGGGAAAATTCCTTTTTGTAATGGATAATAACGGAGAAAACAGAGACCTCTACGCCAAGGATCATCCTTCATTAAAAGGGAGAATGATTTTCACGAATTCAACACCCGGAACTCCTGAAGCTGCTGTTCTGTTTATGAATGAACCGAAGAAAGATGATACAGTGATCAAAGATCTGGTTAAAAAGGGATACATCATCCGTACCAGAGCAGATGCGGATACAATGGAAGCAAGAAGCGAGGATTATTCAAGATTTGAAAAGGCAAAAGAAAGCGGAGCACAGATCATTACAACGGATTATTATTATCCCAGCAAATTATTCAAATCCAACTATAAGGTAAGTTTTGACAACAACACCTATGAAAGAAAGAATCCTTTGGCAGGAAAGTAGTCCTGTTTTGCTGTTAGATTTATAATTGAGGAGGTCGTCAAATTGACGGCCTTTCTTTTTTATTTAAACACAAGTAACACTAATTCTTTTCACAAATGCCACAAAATACAAGCCGAAGATTTATGAAGTATTATATTTTATAGCTTTATTATTTCCTTTTTTTTCAAATCTATTTCAAAATGGTCTGCCGGATCTCCGTCAGAAAGCAGTGAAAAAATTTTAAAAGCTGATTTTAACTGCATAACAAATGAATTCTGAGACTGACTCTTCTCATATAACTTCTCCAATATTTGATATTGCTCTAGCCGTTGTTTGGGAATATCTCTTTTCGCCAGTTCATCTGCAGATTGAAATTTATATAAATCCAGTAGTAAATCATCGAAGGACCATTTTCTAAAATCCTCAGAAATGATACCTTTCACTTTTAACTGATCTTTATTTTGTATGAGTAACAGGAGATCTTCTCCATTTAAGCTTTTAGTTTTATCAATAAAATCTACTGGCCAGTCATCAGGAATCATTCTTAGCCGAACCAATTCTTTTAAATGAAAAAGCATAAAATCATGGTAAGATGTTGTTTTTAAAATGTCTTTATTCCAAAGTATTTTAGTTGTATCATGCCGTAAAGTTTTATATTCTTTTTCGTACAAAGGAAACAATTCATCAAACCGGGGAACATCATTTACAACTTCGGTTTGTACCTCCATCCTATCGGGAGTTTGTATCGTTAAAATTTTATAAGCAGGCAAATAGGCTGCCAGTGACGGAACCTGAACATTAACCAAAACATTCTCTCCAAATTTTCTGATTCCTGTATCATTAATATGCATATGTCCCGCAAAATGAACCTGTAATCCTGCTTCAGCAAATACTTTTGCAACTTCTTCCTGTGGAACACGTTCCAGCTGCCACTTTTTTTCTCCCAACAGGTTTTTAATTTCGTTGGTTGTCCCATCATTGAAATCAATCATTGGATAATGGGTAAATGCAATCAGGGTTTTGTTGTTTTTCTTTGCTTCATCAGCAAGCTTCCTTACCCATTTTATTAAATGCTGTTTGTTAGTCAGTACATTATTATAACCAATACTTGCTCCTTTATAATTAGACGCATTACTTGGATTTTCATTGATGTTTTTGGGAATATAGGTATTTCCGTCTATGGCAATCATCCATACATCCTTCACCGGTTCAACAACATAACTTAAATCAGGAACAGAAAAACCTTTGACCACCTCATACATCCTTTTGGAATACTCTGCGGTTTCCAGACCTTTTTTGTAAGTATAATTTTTAAAAATATCTTGATCAAAAGGTGTACTCCAGAATAAATCTTCTTTTTTAGGATAGAATCCAAAATCTTTTAATTCATTCAAAATTTCAAGATACCCAGATTCTGCAATATCTTTTGTAATGATCTTATCTGCTGATTTTCCGATATTTTCTTTACTATAAATCCCCAGTGGCTTCCCATTTTGTCCAAGGAAGTCATCTTTTCCACCATCATTTCTAAATGGTCCAACGGGATCATGATTTCCTGTTGTCAGATAAAAATTAATCCCATATTTCTGGTGATACTGTTCCAAAATAGCATGAAGTCCGCGAAGATTATAAGCCTGTCCATCATCAGAAAAATCACCTGGCATGGCTACGATTTTAATTCCTTTGGCTGCAATATCATCCAAAGCCTTGAGAAAGGCAAAATAGTTCTCATTAAAAACTCTTGTGGAATGCAATTGAGAATCCATAGTCCTCAAGATGGTGGATTTTCCTGTTTTAGGATTCATAATTCCTTTAAAATCATGATCTGAAAAACTTCCATACAAATCCTGGAAATGTACGTCAGACAGAAAAGCAATCTGTACAGGTTTCTGCGCCGAAAAAAGAGTACTTATAAAAAGTAAAACGGAGACAATTAGTTTATTCATCTTAAAAATAAGACGAAATTACAGGAATGAACGAGGAAATGTTTTAATTGAATTTTAAATTATTGTGAATGAAATTTATTCTGCCGGCATTATACTGGGTTTCTTTCCCGAATATTTTCTAATGATATATTCGGTTGATCTTTTTAGCTCTTTTTTATTATCCGGGTCAATTCCGTCCATTGTGAAAAATTCGACTTTTCCGTTAACCTTGGAATACCATGTTTTTCCCAGCGCGTTCTCTACTGTAAGTGTGTCTTTTCTCGTAATACGTTTAAAGAATTTAATCTGAACATTATCTTTCGGAATAACATTCAGAACTGGGTTACCTTCCTTACAGTCTGTCAGCCTGTATTCATTATTATCCCAGTACATGCAGTTCTTTTCAATACCTGACAGATTCAAGAGATTGAATGATTCATATGCATTTCTATTTCCTGTTGAACAATAATAATTACCAATAAGAAAACTTCCAAGGATAAACATCCCAACAAGACCAAAACTATTTTGTCTGACAAATTCCGGCATTTTAAAATGCTGTTCATTGATGATATTAATATTAATTTTGGACAGCCTTTCAGATATAATCTCCTCATCCTGATCCACACTGATTTTTACCGTAGTCAGATTTTTTTTATCATCATTCCTGATAAAAGTCCTGGAAAACTCTGTAAAATCTTTATACCCGATATACTGGCTCATTTTATTCAGTCTCTCCGGTTCAATATTCCTATTGCTATTGCCTTCCACAAAATCTTCATAATATCGTATGAATGTTTTATCTGAAATATCATAGAATTTCAGATTATCAATAAAACAAAGATGCAGATAAGAAGCTAATCCACTTTTTGTGGTTTTCTCTGACTCTCTTCTTGCCTGCTCAAATACTTCATTAATCAGTAGTTTTTTCTTGGACATAAACAGTGTTTTCGGGCATTACAAAGTAGATGATTTTCAATCACACCACATTACGGATTTCCGTAATAACTCCACACTTATTTACTGTCTATTGATGTCTATTCTTTGTCTAACATGTCTATCCTTTTTTGCTGCAAATTTGCTTTAGAAATCAACAAAAACATTAAAAAACTGATTTCAAAAAAACCAGAGAAAACAGAGATTAAACTCCGGATAGGGAAGCAGATGTTTTTCCTCCGTTTTTAAAGGTTCACTTCCCAAATAAATTAAGAAGCGCTTCGAAATTTAATAGTGTACAGCTCGCGATAACACTTCGTGAGAGGAAGAAATACGGTTTCAACTTCGAAAATTTAAAAAGGAATGATCCAAATTATATTGATGCTATTAGGCTTAGCATTTTCAGATAATAATGCAAATACGCCAGCAACAGTAAACGGCAATAACATAACCACAATAACTATGCAATCCGAAGGAATATTTATGGGAGAAAGCGGAATTGATGGTGATACGAGTGGAGATAACGGGCAACTCCCTCCAAAAAAATAAAAAGACACATCTATATTCAGCGAAAGAGAAATCTTTCGCTGTTTTTTTTTAAATTCGACAAAACAAATAATTTTGAAGTTTTATTTTATTCTATTTTGTCTGATTATTCTATCGTGCTCTAAGAATAAACCTCCGGTTGTTAAACATAATTTAACCAATCTTTTCTATGATAAAGCCTTTGAATATAGAGAAAGTAAACAGCCTGACAGTGCATATTTCTATTTTGACAAAGCTCGTGATTTATTCCTTCAAAGACAGGATAGTTTAGGTGCCGGAAAGTGTTTAAACAATATGGCAATTATTCAAGAACAATTCGGTGATAACTATGGGAGCCAGGAAACTTCATTAGAAGCAACTAAATATTTAAATGAAGGTAATACAGCAAATTATGAATATGTAAAGTCAAACTATAATAATCTCGGAATAACCAGTTATAATCTAAAGGAGAGTGACAATGCCATACGATTTTACAACCTTGCAATAAAATTCTCACCAAGCCCTGACGAAAAAAAAACATTCATTAATAATAAAGGAAATGCATACCGTCAAAAGAAAGACTATAAAAATGCATTACAAATGTATGCCTCAATTTTAAAAGATTCTCCAAAAAGTAAAAAATTATTGGCAATGGTTATTACGAATCAAGCCAGGACGAAATGGCTTCAGAATCCGGCATATGATCCAATCCAAGAATTTAATAAGGGATTAGATATTAGAATTAAAGAGCATGATATGTATGGACAGGTATCTAGCCATTCCCATTTAGCAGATACCTATCAGGAAAAAGATCCTCAAAAAGCCTTATTTCATGCCAAAAAAATGTATGACCTTTCGAGAGAAATAAAAAACCCAAATGATGAAGTTGAAGCTTTACAAAAAATAATCCTTTTAGAGTCACCAGAAAGAAGTAAATTCTTTTTTAAAGTTTACCAAAAACGAAATGACAGCATTGATGTGGCAAGAAAAAAAGCTAAAAATCAATTTGCGTTAATCCGTTATGAAACAGAAAAAAATAAAGCAGAGAATCTCTCACTCCAAAAGGGAATTGCTCAGAAGGAATACCAAATCACTAAACAGAATATTTTAATTATAAGCATAAGTTTAGGGGCACTCGCCTTTATAATCAGTGCTTTCTTTTGGTATAAAAAACGTAAGCAGACTCTACTTCTAGAATCCGACAATAAGTTAAAAGAACAGCAGCTAAAAGTTTCCAAGAAAATTCACGATGTGGTAGCCAACGGTATTTATCAGGTAATGACCAAAATCGAAAATCAGGAAGATTTTGATAAAGAAAAAATACTGGACGAACTGGAGTTTGTCTACGAAAAATCCAGAGATATTTCCTACGAGAAAGCAGTCTCCGAAGATAAGCCAGAGTTCAGTAAGAGAATATCAACCCTTATTGCGTCTTTTAATAATGAAAATGTAAAGACTTACCTGGCCGGAAATGATGAAAATATATGGAAAACACTGAAAGAATTTACCCGGGAAGAAATCTATCAGGTTATGCGGGAACTTTTGGTAAATATGAAAAAACACAGCCACGCGACCCATGTTGCTTTTAAATTTGAAAGAAAAAATAATAATATACAAATTCAGTATACAGACAATGGCATCGGCATTTCAGAAGGAATTACTTACAAAAATGGTTTAACAAATACGGATTCCCGTATTGAAGCTATCCATGGAGAAATTATTTTTGACACTGAAACCGAAAAAGGGTTGAAAATTTATATTTCATTTCCTGCTTCTTAAAAAAGAAAAAGAATGTTCAAAAAAATTTTAATAGCTGAAGATCACGAAAGCAGCAGTATTTCTGTACAGAAAACATTAGAAGACCTTACTATTTCCACCACAGATTATGTTTATTATTGTGATGATGCATTAGCTAAAATTCAAAAATCCATTCGTGAAAATGATCTTTATGATTTGTTAATTACAGATCTTTCTTTTGAAGAAGACCACAACATACAAAATCTTAAAGATGGAAAAGAGCTGATAAAAACCATTAAAGAGCTGCAGCCTTCTTTAAAAGTAATTGTTTTTTCAGCAGAACATAGGTCCGGAATTATCGATAGCCTTTTCAACGAATATGGAATCAATGGTTTTGTCCGTAAAGCCCGGAATGACTCAAAAGAACTTAAAAAGGCAATCGCCTCAACCTATGTGGATGAAAATTATCTTTCTCTTGATCTTAAACAGGAAGTAAAGAAGCTTAACAATTATGAGTTTTCCAACTATGACATCACTTTGGTATCTCTCTTATCTCAGGGAGTTTTACAGAAAAACATTCCTGTTTATCTTCAAAACAATGATATTAAGCCCAATAGCTTAAGCAGTGTAGAGAAAAAACTGAACAGCATGAAAGAAGATCTTCAGATAACAAGCAATGAACAACTTGTCGCTTTTTGCAAAGATCTGGGAATTATTTAAATCCATTACGGTTTTCCGTAAGGTTAGTTTTCTTAATTGTTCTACTTTTGGAGTAAGAAATGATGAAAAACTAATAACACCCAATATAATTTTATACAGTTCGAAAAAGGTATCTCGTTTGAGATACCTTTTTATTTTCTTATCATTTCCGTATGCGGAATATCATCTTCCAAATACTTCTTACCCGTATCTATAAATCCAAATCCACTATAGAATCTTAAAAGATAATCCTGTGCGGATATTTTGATTTCAGAAGTATGAAAACGGTTTTCTATGGTTTCTACGGCATATTGTATCAGCTGTTTTCCCTGGCTTTTACCTCTCGCCTGCTCTGTTGTCAGAACTCTGCCGAAGGAAGTTTCATCATATTTTATTCCTTTATCAAAAACACGGCAGTATGCCAGCACCTCCCCGTCTTCCTCAGCCCAGATGTGAACCGCTTTCTGATCATAATTATCCAGATCAGGATAAGGACAATTCTGTTCAATAACAAAAACGTCAATACGTGCTTTCAGTACCGAATACAATTCAGGAACCGTGAACTCATCAAACGTTTTGATTTTCCAGACAATATTACTCATCGAAGCTTATATTATTATTGGTTAAAAACTCATTGGTTTTTTGAATAAAATTAAGAATGTTATCTCCGCCCTCTTTCTTTTCTGCTGAGGTCACATACAGTTCAGGAAGATCTTCCCAGGTTTTATGAAGCTCAGCTTTATAGTCTTCAACGTTTTTAACAGCAACGTTCGGTTTTAGTTTGTCAGACTTGGTAAATACAATTGAAAAAGGGATTCCACTTTCACCACACCATTGAATAAATTCCAGATCAATTTTCTGTGGAGTATGTCTTATATCTACCAATACAAAAAGATTAACAAGATTTCTTCTGTTCAGAATATAGTTCGTGATCAGCTTTTCAAAATCCTTTCTTTGAACTTTTGAAACCTTGGCATAACCGTAGCCCGGTAAATCAGTAAGGTACCAGTTTTCATTCACTAAAAAATGATTGATCAGCTGGGTTTTTCCTGGAGTTTGTGATGTCTTAGCCAGGTCTTTATGGTTCATCATTGCGTTGATCAATGATGATTTTCCTACGTTTGATCTTCCGATAAAAGCATATTCAGGAATATTAGGTTCAGGGCATTCCTGCCATTTTCCGCTGCTCTTTACAAACTCTGCTGTCTTGATAATCATTGTTGAATGTATTTTAGAAAAATAAACCATTAAGAAAAGCTCTTAATGGTCATTTTATGATGTATTTATTAAACTTTATCTTTTATCCAGTTGTACAGGATTTCATTGAATTCATCCGGTTTCTCCATCATGGCTGCATGCCCGCAATGGTCTATCCAGAATAAATCCGAATTTGGAATAAACTTGTGCATATCCTCTGCCACTTCCGGAGGAGTTACATTATCCTGTTTCCCCCAGATCAGACACGTAGGTGTCACAATCTTCGGAAGGTCATTCAGCATATTGTGTTTGATGGCACTTCTTGCCAGCATTACTGTTTTTATTCCTTTCATTCTGTCATTTACCACCGCAAAAACTTCATCTACAAGATCTTCTGTTGCAATCTTTGGATCATAGAAAACTTCTTCCGTTTTCTTTCTGATATAAGACCGGTCATTTTTTCTTGGAAAACTGTCCCCGAAAGTTCTTTCATACAATCCGGAACTTCCTGTAAGCACAAGATTTTTTACCAAATCAGGTCTTGCTAAAGTCAAGATAAGCCCTACATGCCCTCCCATTGAGTTTCCCATAATGGTAACCGGACCTGAAATATGACTTTCTATAAACTTGATAATATATTTTGCGATAGTGGTAAGATTCGTATTGAGTACCGGCAGATCATAGATCGGCAACTGAGGAACATATACTTTAAAGCCTCTTTCCGAAAAAAAATCTACCATTTTATCGAAATTACTCAAACCACCCATTAACCCGTGCAACAGCACTAATGGATGTCCTTCTCCCGCTTCTACATAGGAATATTTCTTTTCTTTTTTTGTACTAAATATCATAAAACGCCTTAATAAAGCCTTGCAAAAATACAAATTAAACCTCAAAAAAATTTTGATTATCCTAATTTAAGATAAAAATAATATAATATTCTCCTTTTTAACTTTTTTTTTCAAACGCGCTTTATTATGGGCCAAATAACACTTTCAGCAACTATCTTCATATCAGTATTTTACATTATTGAAATTCAATCTCTAATAAAACTTATTAACATTGAGTCAAAAAGTGGGAAAAAGTGGGAAATTTTGGAAATTATTATATAAATTTGTCCCAAATGAAAAATTTCATTGGGACATATGAGTGCAAAATTGACGACAAAGGCCGCTTAAAAGTTCCTTCATCTTTAATTAAACAGATGGAAAACTTCGAAGACAAGGCATTTGTAGTCAAGAGATCTGTGTTCCAACCCTGTCTGGAAGTCTATCCTATGAATGCATGGGACAAACTGATGGGCAAAATTAATAAACTGAACAGATTCATAAAAAAGAATGCTGATTTCATACGAATGTTTACGGCAGGAGTAAAAACAGTAGAATTGGATAATGCAGGAAGATTACAGATCTCGAAAGACCTTACCGTTTTCGCAAATCTTCAGAAAGATATTGTGATTACCAGCGCAGGAGAACTCTTCGAAATTTGGGACAAAGATGCCTATGAAAAGGTAATTGCTACCAATGAAGCTGATTTTGCAAGCCTTGCCGAAGATGTGATGGGCTCTTTTGACGAAGAATAATGATAGTAGGTTATTAATTAATAGTATTAAATAAAAAACACAATTAAGCATGTATCATAACCCCGTTTTGTTGAAGCAGAGTGTTGATGATTTGGTGACGAATCCTGACGGAATATATGTGGACTGCACCTTTGGAGGCGGAGGCCACTCCAGGGAGATTTTGAGCAGACTTTCTGACAAAGGAAGATTGTTCAGTTTTGACCAGGATCTGGATGCACTTAAAAATACAATTGATGATTCAAGATTTACATTAGTTAATCAGAATTTCAGATTTCTGGAAAACTCATTACTGATGTACGGAGTTCCTCAGGTAGATGGTGTTTTGGCCGATCTGGGTGTTTCTTCACACCAGTTTGATGAAGCAGACAGAGGTTTCTCTACAAGAAGCAATGCTCCTTTGGATATGAGAATGAATGTAATGCAGAACCTTGATGCCAAAAGAGTGATTAATGAATATGAAGAAAGTGAACTTGCAGATCTTTTCTTTCACTATGGAGAATTAAGAGAGGCAAGAAAACTGGCAAGAGAAATTGTTCACCACAGAAAAACAAAAAGCATAGATACAACTGAGGATTTGAAAAAGCTTTTCAGCTATATTCCGCCTCATAAGGTTAATAAATTCTATGCCCAGCTTTTTCAGGCAATAAGAATTGAAGTAAATCAGGAACTTGAGGTATTAAAAGAAATGCTGGTTCAGGCTTACAATGTGTTAAAACCGGAAGGAAGACTCGTTGTTATTTCCTACCACTCCTTAGAAGACCGTTTGGTAAAAAGATTCCTGAAAAACGGAATGTTCGAAGGAGAACCGGCAAGAGATATCTACGGAAATTATAAAAAGGCATTCGAATTGATAAAGAGTAAAGCAATCATTCCTGATGATCAGGAGATCGAAGAAAACTCAAGAGCAAGAAGTGCCAAAATGAGAACAGGAATAAAAGTATAAATGATCAATCATAAGTGATAAGCGATATCAATTATCTTTTATCATTAATCAATTATAAATAAAGCTTTGGCTAAAAGAACAACAAATCGCCCCCAGAAAAGACTCACTTTTATAGATATTATAAAAGGAAACTTTCTGAATCGTGATGAGATCAAAATACATTACAAGTATTTTCTCCTGTTGTTTATACTGATGATGGCCATGATTTATACCAACCATCTCGTCAATAAAAAAATTAAAATTGTAAACGCCTTAAAGGAGGAAACAGAAGAATACAAATCAAGAAACGCTTACGCCCAGAGTAAGCTGATCAAAGTAAAAATGGAATCAGAGCTGGGGAAAGAGGTCGCCCGGGATTCATTAATGACCCTGGAAAACCACCCTCACAAATTGCTAATAAAACTGGACAGTACAGATGCAAAAGCAAAATGAATACGACAATAAACGTAAGAAAACGTTACGATGGGGCTACCTCTTTGCAGTGGTAGCTTTGTGCGTGTTTGTAATGTTCTTGGCAAGAATTGTTATTCTTCAGAATACCAATGTTCAGGAAATTAAAGACGATTACATTAATAAAAACTATCGTGAAGCTACTTTAAAGGCTGCCCGCGGAAATCTTTTTGCATCTGACGGCTCTATTCTCGCAACCACAGTGATGCGATATGATATCTATCTTGACTTCAAAACGATGAAAGATACAGTGTACTCCAATAATATTGGAGCGCTGACGGACTCATTGAGCAAAATGTTCGGGAAATCCAGAGGAGAATTCAGACAGAAATTTGACGAGCAGAAGAAAAAGAAAAACCAATACTACACGTTGGTAAAAGGTCTTGACTTTGACCAATACGACAGAATCAGAAAGTTTCCGATCTTTAAAAGAGGCAAAAATAAAGGAGGTTTTATTGTTGACCGAAATTATAAAAGAGAATTGGCTACTTCGGAAATCGGAGGCGGAACCATTGGTATGGATAACGGTGAGCTTAAATCCGGACTGGAAGGTGCTTTCTCGAAATATCTAACAGGAACTGACGGAAAAAGGCTTGAACAAAGAATCAATTCTTCTCAATGGAAACCTATCGACTTCTGGAAAGTACAGGAACCTGTAGACGGAGAAGATGTGTACACTACCTTAGACCTTAGAATTCAGGACATTGCACACTCCGCTCTGGAGAAACAGCTGATCCATTTTGAAGCAAAACACGGAACAGTGATTGTAATGGAGGTTGAGACCGGAAAAGTACGTGCTCTTGTTAACTTAAGAAGAACAGATTCAGGAGATTACGAAGACTCTTACAACTATGCCCTGAAAGATAATATTGAGCCGGGATCGACTTTTAAAACCATTTCACTTCTGGCAGCAATGGATGACGGTTTCATTGATGAAAACACCACTGTAAACGTAGGAAACGGTGTCTGGACTTACGCAAAACAGAGAATTTCAGACGGGCACGGCGGAGGAACGTATGATATCAGTGATGTTTTAGCTAAATCCAGTAATGTGGGAACTGCAAAACTTATCACAAAATATTATGCAGAAAAGCCTCAGATATTCCTTGATCACCTGAAGCGCTGGAAACTATTCGATAAAATGGATATCGAACTACCGGGAATCACAAAACCGAAGATTGTCACTCCACAAAATAAACGATGGAATGCTGCAACACTGGCATCTATTTCTTACGGATACTCTTCCAACGTCAACCTTTTACAATTGACAACTTTCTACAACGGAGTTGCCAACGGAGGTAAAATGCTTAAGCCATTATTCATCGATAAAATCATGAAAGATGGAAAAGTAATGTACAATGCCAAGCCTGAAGTAATGGTTAATAAAATGGCATCCGAAAAAGCTATTAAAATGATGACCAGTGCTTTAACCAAAGCCGTAGAAAAAGGAACAGGACGAAGCATCTTTACTCCTAACCTTAAAATGGCAGGTAAAACCGGAACCGCAAGATTTGAATACTGGCTGCCTGGTCCTATGAAATACAGAGCATCATTCGCTGGGTTTTATCCGGCAGATGCACCAAAATACACCTGTTATGTAATGATCAGCGAACCCAATACATCAATAGGATTTTATGGAGGGCCTGTTTCAGCCCCTGTGTTTAAGGAAATTGCAGGAAAAACATTCCTGAAAACACCTCAGAATATTGAAAAAGAAATGCTTGTAGACAAAAAGGTAAACCTGAGCAAAATGGTTGAGCCTAATGTGAAAGTAGCAGTAAATGATAAGCAAATGCCAAATGTCGTAGGATTAATCGGTAAAAACGTAATCCCGCAATTGGAAAACTTAGGATATCGTGTCGACTATAAAGGAGTGGGAAGAATTAAAGAACAATTCCCTCTGGAAGGCACAACAATCAGTAAAAATCAGAGAATTTATTTGTCTCTGCAAAATTAAAGAAACAGAACTCCAAAAGAGTGATATAAACCAAAATAGAGTAAAGCTCTATTGATAAAGATGATTATAACAGAATTAGTAAACAGAATCCCAGTATTGGAAATCCACGGTGATAACAACCGTGAGGTTACTGAGTTGGTGATTGACAGCAGAAAGGTTACAGAAAACTCTCTGTATGTTGCCATGAGAGGAACAGTGGTGGATGGTCACTCATTCATTGTATCTGCTATTGAAAAAGGAGCTGCAGCAATCGTTTGCGAAGAATTTCCTGAGACATTGGCAGAGAATGTCACCTATGTCAAAGTGAAAGATTCTTCTAAAGCTTTGGGACATCTTGCTTCCAACTTCTATGGAAACCCTTCTCAGAAACTAAAACTGATTGGCGTTACAGGAACTAATGGGAAAACATCTGTTTCTACCCTACTTTTTGATGTCTTCAAAAACTTAGGATATGATTCTGCTTTACTTTCCACTGTTGAAATCAGAATTGGTGAAGAAATTATCCCGGCAACACACACTACACCTGATGTAATTACAATCAACAGGGTTTTGGCAGAAGCAGTAGAAAAAGGATGCGAATTTGCTTTCATGGAAGTAAGTTCACACGGAATCGCTCAAAACAGAATTGAAGGATTACACTTCAAAATAGCGGGTTTCACCAACCTTACTCATGATCATTTAGATTATCATAAAACGTTCGAAGAATATTTAAAAACAAAGAAAAGATTCTTCGACCAATTAGAAGATACAGCCATTGCCATCACCAATGTGGATGATAAAAATGGGAATGTCATGCTTCAGAATACTAAGGCTGCAAAGAAGTCTTATGCTTTGAAAACCATGGCAGACTATCACGGAAAGCTTTTAGAAGTAGATTTCAACGGAATGCTGTTGAACTTCAACGGAAAAGAATTCTGGACGACACTCACCGGAAAATTCAATGTATACAACCTGCTGCTTGTATTCGGAATTGCTGAAGAACTTGGTTTTGAGCAGGATGAAATTCTTCAGGCAGTCAGCAAACTAAAAAGAGTTTCCGGAAGATTTGAAACTTTCAAATCCGATGGTGGTATTTTCTTTATCGTAGATTATGCGCACACTCCGGATGCATTGGAAAACATTCTGGACAGCATCAACGATATCAGAACCAAAAACGAAAGATTAATTACCGTATTCGGTTGCGGAGGAGACAGAGATCACTCCAAAAGACCTGAAATGGGAAATATTGCCACTAAAAAATCAACACTGGCAATCATCACTTCAGATAATCCGAGAACAGAAGATCCTGCGCAGATCATCAAAGAAATTGAAGCAGGCGTTGAACCTCAAAACTTCAGCAAATATACTTCAATTCCGGACAGAAGAGAAGCCATAAAGATGGCCATAAAGTTTGCAGAACCTAAAGATATTGTTTTAGTTGCCGGAAAAGGCCACGAAAACTATCAGGAGATCAATGGTGTGAAACATCATTTTGACGACAAAGAAGTAATTAATGAGCTTTGGAAATTAATGTCTAAATAGATTGAAAGATTAAACTTATTTAATGATTTAAAAATTTGATAATGACGAAGAATTTTGAAAATTTTCCTGTTTATATCAAAAGTTTAGACCTTATTCAAAAAGTTTATGAGTTTCTTCAAAATCCAAGCTTTGAAAAAGAATTTGAATTTAATAACCAGATAAAAAGAGCGAGCTTTTCAATTAGCAACAATATTGCAGAAGGCTCAGAATATAATAACAACAGACAATTTATTAGATATTTAAAAATTGCAAAAGGCAGCTGTGCGGAAGTAAAAAGTATGCTGATTGTAAGTAAAAGATTAAAATTAGGAGACGAAAATAAAGCTGAAGAAATCATCACCCTTTCAAGAGAGGTCTCTTCAAACATATCAAACTTTATTAAGTATTTAAGTGAAAATATTGAGAAACCCAATTTTTAAATCTTTAAATAAATTAAATTTTTAAATAATAAAAAAACAGAAACATGCTATACTATCTATACGAATATCTAACCAACCATGGAATTCACGTTCCGGGATTAGGATTGTTGAAATACATTTCCTTCCGTGCCGGAATGGCTGTATTATTCTCTCTGATTATTGCTCTTGTCTACGGAAAAAGAGTAATCAATTATCTGAGAACAAAACAAATGGGAGAATTGGTGCGTGATCTTGGATTGGATGGTCAGAAACAAAAAGAAGGAACTCCTACCATGGGAGGACTCATCATTATTCTGGCAACCATTATTCCGGTATTGCTGTTTACAAGAATTACCAATGTATATATTGTTCTGTTGTTGGTTTCAATGTTCTGGATGGGGGCAATTGGTTTTCTTGATGATTATTTAAAGAAAATCAAAAAAAATAAAGACGGTTTAAGTGGCAAATTTAAAATTGTAGGACAGGTTGGTTTAGGACTGATTGTCGGAATCACAATGTATTTCCACCCGGATATTACGGTTAAAAGAAAATATGCAGATGCTAAAGTAGTGAACAGAAACAATGTAGAACAAAACTTTATGCCTACAGAAAAAATTACCGTTTCCACCGTTCCTTTTGCAAAGAACAATGAGTTTGATTATAGCGGAATTTTATTTTGGATGAATGATAAAGATGCCCATGAGTGGGCATGGATTGTCTTTATTCCTATTGTCATCTTCATTGTAACAGCCGTTTCAAACGGAGCCAATATCACAGACGGAATTGATGGTCTCGCCGCAGGAACAAGTGCCATTATATTGCTTACACTGGCTCTTTTCGCTTATCTTTCAGGGAACATCATCTTTGCAGATTATCTCAATATCATGTTCCTTCCTAATATGGGAGAAACCACCATTTTTGCCGTGGCAATGGTAGGTGCCGTGATCGGATTCTTCTGGTACAACACCTATCCTGCACAGGTTTTCATGGGGGATACAGGAAGTTTGATGCTTGGAGGAGTAATTGCCGTTTTAGCTATTATTTTAAGAAAAGAATTGCTGATTCCTGTATTATGCGGAATCTTCTTAATTGAAAACGTATCTGTAATGCTTCAGGTCGTAGTTTTCAAATACAGAAAAAGAAAATTCGGGCTGGAATACGCCCAGAACAATAGACTGTTCAAAATGTCACCATTACACCACCATTATCAGAAAGAAGGATTTCACGAAAGTAAAATCGTAAACAGAATGATCATCATCGGGGTAATACTGGCTATTGTATGTCTGATCACATTAAAAATGAGATAAAAATCAATTTAAAAATTAAAAGATTGAAACATTGAATAATTTTTTTAATCATTAAATCTTTTAATCATTAAATCAAAATAATATGAAAATAGTTGTTTTAGGAGGTGGAGAAAGCGGATGCGGAGCTGCTTATTTGGCTAAAAAGAAAGGTCTGGAAGTATTTCTTTCAGATAAAGGAGCCATTAAGGATAACTATAAGCAGTTTCTTACCGATAATGAAATTGAATTTGAAGAAGGAAACCACGATGAAGAAAGGATTTTAAATGCGGACTGGATCGTAAAAAGTCCGGGAATTCCGAAAAAGGCAGACATCATCAATAAAATTCATGAAAAAGGAATCAGACTTTCCTCTGAAATTGAATTTGCTTCTGAATTTACAGATGCAAAGATCATCGCCATTACCGGAAGCAACGGAAAAACAACCACTACTTCCCTGATCTATTATATCCTGAAAAATGACGGATTGAATGTAGGTTTGGGAGGAAACATAGGATATAGCTTTGCCAAGCAGGTTGCAGATGAAAACCATGAATATTATGTGCTGGAGGTAAGCTCTTTCCAGTTGGATGATATTCAGAATTTCAGACCTTATATTTCTTTATTGTTGAATCTGTCAAAAGATCACCTGGATCAGTACAACTACAACTATGAAGAATATGCGCTGGCAAAATTCAGAATCACTGAAAATCAGGAAAATGATAATTTCTTCATCTATAACAAGGATGATGAAATGAGCAAAAACCTTCTTGAAAAACTTGAGATAAAGGCTAAAATGGTTCCTTTCTCAACAAAAGAGAAGTTACCTGAAGGAGGTTTTGTGAATGAAGATGAGATTGTGGTAAAAATGAAAGACGAATTCTCAATGAAAGTTGATGAATTGTCTCTATTGGGAAATCACAACGTAGCCAATAGCTTGGCAGCATCTATTGCCGGTAAGATATTAAAGATCAACAATGAAAGCATCAGACATTCACTGATGACCTTCCAGGCTGTAGAACACAGATTGGAATTGGTAACTGAAATTGACAGTGTAAAATACATCAACGACAGTAAAGCAACAAATGTGAATGCTACTTACTACGCTTTGGAAAGTATGAAAACACCAACCGTATGGATCGTTGGTGGACTAGATAAAGGAAATGACTATACCGAAATTGAAGATTTAGTCAAAAGAAAAGTAAAGGCCATTGTTTGCCTTGGAGTAGATAACAAGAAGATCATAGATTTCTTTAAAGACAAAAAAGAGGTTATTTATGATACTTCAAGCATGGAAGAAGCCGTGAGAATTTCAAAATCACTGGCTAAAAAGGGTGATACTGTTTTACTATCTCCATGCTGCGCAAGCTTTGACTTGTTCAAAAGCTATGAAGACAGAGGACGCCAGTTTAAAGAGCAGGTATTAAAGTAAAAATGTAAAAAGTATTAATGTATTAACGTATTAATGATCATCAATTTCATCAATACATTTTACATCAGTACATGAATACAATAATTATGGACGAACAGAACACAGAAAACAGATTTGAATTTCTAAAGGGCGATAAAGTACTTTGGATGGTCATCCTTGTGATCTCCATCTTCTCTATTTTCCCGGTATACTCTGCAAGTTCAAATCTCGAATACATTGTTAATAACGGGACCACAACAGGTCACGTGATCAAACATATGTTCTTTGTAGTCTTAGGATTAGCCATTATGAGACTGGTAGGAACCATAAAATATGAATACATCGGAAAGCTCAGCAGTATCCTGCTCGGCCTTATGATTGTTCTGTTGATTGTCACCATGTTTACCGGACAGACCATTGACGGAGCCAGTGCTTCCAGATGGCTTAAAATCCCGGGAACACCGATTTCTTTCCAGCCTTCATCATTTGCTTTTTTAATGTTAATCATCTATCTGTGCAGATATTTAACCAAAAAGATCACCAGAGAAAGGCTTCCGATAGAGAATATCATGTATATTTTCGGGCCTATCCTGCTTGTTTTCGTATTGGTAGCAAAGGATAATGGTTCCACGGCATTAATGATTCTAATGGTTTCCGTTGTCGTTCTTGTCATAGGGCAGCTTCACTGGAAATACATTGCAGGGTTTATCTCAGCATCATTCGTAGCCATTGTTCTATTCTTATTAATAGCTTTGAATACAAACATGATCGGTGGTAACCGTGTTCACACATGGATGAGCCGTGTAGAAACATTTACCTCAAGCAAAGCAAAATCTGCCGATGTAGATGATGAGAGTGTAAAAGCGAAAAACTATCAGGTAATGCAGGCCAAAGCAGCCATCGTACACGGTGGGATTACCGGAATGGGGCCAGGAAAAAGCGCATTGAAACAAATGCTTCCACAATCTGCCTCCGACTTTATTTTCGCAGTCATTGTAGAAGAATACGGAGTGATAGGAGCTGCTTTTCTGATCAGTTTATATCTGATTATGATGATTAGGATCGTAATGATTGCCAGTAAGATGCCTGCATTTTTCGGATCGTTGCTCGTGCTCAGTCTTGGAGTGATGATCTTCATTCAGCTTTCGGTAAATATCGCTGTTGCAGTGAATCTGATTCCGGTAACAGGACAGCCTCTGCCTTTGATCAGTTATGGAGGAACCTCAATGCTGGTCACCTATTTACAGTTAGGTATTATTTTAAATATAAGCTCAAGAATCCAGATTTATGATGAAGAAGGAATGGGCAAAAAACAAAGTATAGCAGAAATAAACGATATCGCTTAAAATGGACAAAAAATTAAAAATAGTATTATCCGGCGGAGGAACAGGAGGACATATCTTCCCGGCTATCGCCATTGCGGATGAGATCAGAAAAAGATTTCCTGAAGCAGAATTTTTGTTCATTGGTGCCAACGGGAAAATGGAAATGGAAAAAGTTCCTCAGGCAGGTTATAAAATCGAAGGAATTGATATCGCAGGAATAGACAGAGGAAACCTGTTATCCAATCTGGGACTTCCTTTCAAGATTCTGAAAAGTTTATCAAAATCTAAAAGGATTATCAAAAACTTCGCTCCCGATTTTGCTGTAGGAACCGGAGGATTTGCCAGCGGACCAGCCCTTTATGAAGCAAGCAAAATGGGAATTCCGATTTTCATACAAGAGCAGAATGCCCATGCAGGAGTAACTAATAAAATCTTAAGCAAGAAAGCTAAAGCCGTTTTTACAGCTTACCCGAAAGTAGAAGGCTTTCCTGCTGAAAAAATAAAATTTTTGGGAAATCCGATCCGTGAGAACATCGTTTCAGGAATGCAGGAAACCGCTCAGGCAAAAGAAAAAATGGGATTGAATAAAGACAAACTTACCATTCTTTCTGTAGGAGGTTCTTTAGGATCCAGAACATTGAATAATGCCTGGAAATCTCATTTAAAACAAATTGTAGATAAAGATTATCAGCTGATCTGGCAGACAGGAAAGCTTGATTATAAAGATATTATAAACGAAACAAAAGATATAGCCACCGAAAACATTCAGATCCTTGAATTCATCAAAGATATGGAACTGGCTTATTCTGCAGCTGATATCATCGTTTCCAGAGCCGGAGCAATTGCCATTTCAGAGCTAGCAGTAGCACAAAAGCCAGTACTTTTGGTTCCTTTCCCTTTTGCAGCGGAAGACCACCAAACCAAAAATGCCATGAATCTGGTTGAAAAAAATGCAGCAAGAATGGTAAAAGACTCTGAAATGCAGGAAAAATTCTGGAATACATTATCAGAGATCTGCGAAAATGAAAATATAAGAAAAGAAATGTCCGACAATTTGAAATATTTTGCCAAGCCAAATGCAGCAAAAGAGATTGTAGACGAAATATTTAATAAACTGTAAAAAGTACCATTGTAAAATGTATTAATGACAACAATACTCATGAATACATTGTACATGAATACAACAATACAAAACAAAAAAATGAACATTTTACAAACATATCAGACTTTTTACTTCGTTGGAATCGGAGGTATCGGAATGAGTGCATTAGCGCGCTATTTCAATGCATCCGGAAAAAAAGTATTGGGTTACGACAAGACCAATACAAAATTGACTCAGAATCTGATGAATGAAGGGATTGATATTGTTTTTGAAGACCTTATTGATGAAAGGATAACTTCTCTTCAGAAAGAAGACACATTGGTGATCTATACCCCGGCCATCAAAACGCTTGGAATATTGGATTATTTCAATGAAAATCAGTTTGAAGTATTGAAACGAGCTAAGGTTTTAGGATTAATTACTGAAAATACAGACTGTATTGCTATAGCAGGAACCCATGGAAAGACAACAACGTCTACTCTTGTGGCTCATTTATGCAAAGAAGCAGATCTTCCTTTCTCATGCTTTTTAGGAGGAATTTCTGAAAACTTTAAATCCAACTTCCTGTACAATGGTTCTACTTATTCTGTAGTGGAGGCCGATGAATATGACAGAAGCTTCCTTAACCTTTCCCCGGACTGGGCAGTGGTAACTTCTACAGATGCAGACCACCTTGATATTTATGGTGATAAGAGCCATATTGAAGAAGGATTCAGACAGTTTGCAGCTTTAGTACCTCAAGACCAACAGCTTTTTGTAAGAAAAGGACTGGAAATTGGTAGAGGACACCAAACCTATGCAGTAAATGAACCTGCAGACTACTATTCTGACAACCTGCGTATGGAGCATGATAAAATTTATTTTGACTTCCATACTCCTGTTGAAACAATAAAGGATTTCGTTTGGGAAATTCCGGGAATCCATAATGTGGAGAATGCTACTGTAGCACTGGCTATTCTGCATAATTTAGGCGCAGATTTTGATACGCTGAAAAAGGCAATTGCCAATTTTAAAGGAATTAAAAGAAGATATACCAAACATATTTATCAGAACGGTAAAATTTACATTGATGATTATGCCCACCATCCTACAGAAATCAATGCTGTAATGGGCTCAATCAAAACATTTTATCCTGATAAAAAACTATTGGTAGCCTTCCAGCCCCACCTTTTCAGCAGAACAAGAGATTTCGCGGACGGGTTTGCAGAAAGTTTAAGCAAAGCAGATGAACTTATTCTGCTTGATATTTATCCTGCAAGAGAACTTCAGGAAAACTTTGAAGGAATTACTTCAAGCTGGCTGCTGGACAAAGTAACATTAGATAAAAAAGAAGTATCGACATTATCCGATGCTTTTGAAAAAATAAAAGAAAAAGATTTTGACATCCTTCTTACTGTAGGCGCAGGAAATATAGACACCCTGTATGATCCTATCTGTGAATGGATAAGTAAATTGTAAAAAGTAATAATGTATTTAAG
>Ga0070682_100000190_pt1 | contig 46394 bp, 37 predicted proteins | sample KBSC63LmetaG_FD_64668 | JGI IMG/M metagenome (GOLD analysis project Ga0070682, IMG submission 64668) | Corn rhizosphere microbial communities from Kellogg Biological Station, Michigan, USA - KBS C6-3L metaG | ecosystem: Host-associated > Plants > Roots > Rhizosphere | place: USA: Michigan...
CCTGTTGTGTTAAGGATCTGAGGAGTTACACTTTGCGAATAGGAAAAAGCTGAGAAAAAAATACCAACTGTAAAAAAGAGGAGTTGTAATTTTCTCATAAGCGTTGTTTAAATGGTGATTTAGTATAGTTTCCAGCATTAAAGTAAAGGCATTTTTCCCTAATTACAATACACTAATGTGGGTATTTTTAAAAAATGTGAAAAAGAAGTAATTATTTGGGAATTATGCTATTGCGGGGCAATTTTTTGTATCACGGAAAGGGGTAAATGAACGCTTGGTTATTTTGGGAAGACCATGCGGTAATCCACCTTTATTTTTCCCCTGGAAATATCATCCAGCTTACCTTTCAGCAATTTGCGCTTTAAGGGCTTCAGGTGGTCGATGAATAATTTGCCTTCGATATGATCGTACTCGTGAAGGATGATCCTGCCGGTCATTCCGTTGAAGGTTTTTGTGTGCCATTCAAAGCTTTCATCCTGGTATTCGATAGTTATTTCTTCATTTCGGTACACATCTTCCCTGATCTTTGGAATACTGAGGCAGCCTTCGTTATATGACCATTCTTTTCCGTTGAGATTTTGTACGTGTGCGTTGATAAAAACCCCCTTGAATCCGGGCTCATCCGGGTACATGCCTTTTTCTTCATCGTCCTGGTTCAAAAACACCTGTTCGCTGTCTATTACAAAGAGGCGGATCGGCACATTTACCTGCGGGGCGGCAAGGCCTACGCCATTGCTGTTGTACATGGTCTCCCACATATCGGCAATGAAGTTGGCCAGCCCGGGATATTCGGGTGTAATGTCATCGCAAACCTTTCTGAGGACAGGGGAGCCATATGCAACTATCGGAAGGATCATTGAGAATGTTGAATGTTGAATGTTGAATGTTGAATGTTTTGCCTGTACTTGCCGGCAAATTTAGCCCAAATCAGCGAACCAACCCAAAACGCACAACTCTCAACCCTAAACTCAAAACTCCAAACTCCTCAGATATTCCTGCAACATGATCGTTGCGGCAATTTCATCAACAAGGGCTTTGTTGCGGCGGTCTTTTTTCTTCATGCCCATTTCGAGCATGGCATCTTTCGCCATTTTGGAAGTGTAGCGTTCGTCGACTGTTTTGAGAGGGATGGAAGGAAATTCTTTTTGTAATTTTTTTATGGCGGCTTCTGCGAGTGGTGTTCCGTGCGTATCACTTTCATCCCAATTTTTTGGTAAACCAATGATGATGAGTTCGACGCTTTCTTCTGAAAAATATTTTTTTAAAAAGGGAATGAGTTCTTTTGATTCGATGGTGCATAGGCCTGTAGCAATGATCTGCAATGGATCGGTGACTGCAATACCAGTTCTTTTGCCTCCATAGTCTATCGCCAGTATTCTTGCCATTCTAAAAATTATGGATGAGAGTTAAGATTCCATGCACCACTTCTTACCACGAACAGATCTATTATCACAAATACCGCAAACAATACGGATGCGATCCCATTTGTTGTAAAAAAAGCAATGTTCACTTTGCTGAGATCATTTGGTTTTACAAGAAGATGTTGGTATATCAATAAGCCACAGAAGATCGCAACGCCGATCCAGTACCAGTTGCCGAAATGCCCGTAAACACCAGCGCACACCACACATGCTGCTGAAAGTAAATGCAACAATTCAGAAACATGCAATGCATTTTTCTTTCCCAACGCTGCAGGAATGGAATGTAGATTTTGCTCTTTGTCAAATGCTTCATCTTGTAGTGCATAAATGATATCGAAACCACTTACCCAAAATAAAACAGTGAAGGAAAAAAGTATTGGTAGCGGGTCAAATTGTCCTGTTACAGCAAGGTAAGCACCGATCGGTGCGAGGCTTAATCCTACACCAAGAACCAAATGACACAAGGCAGTAAATCTTTTTGTGTAACTGTAAAATAAAACTACGAATAATGCCACGGGAGATAAATAAAAACAAATGCTGTTTATAAAAAAACAACAGGTAATGAATAACAAGCAATTGATAACGACAAATAGCAATACGCTATTTGCTTTTAAAATTCCTGCGGGTATTTCTCTTACAGCAGTGCGTGGATTTTTTGCATCGAAGTTTGCATCGAGATAGCGATTAAAAGCCATCGCTGCAGAGCGTGCGAAGATCATGCAAAGAATAACCAATGCAAATTTATATGGATAAAAATTTGTGTCGGCATACGAAGAATATGAAAAATGAGGAGCTCCCGGAGGATAAATAAGCGTATGCCATCCGGGCACCGTCGAATAAGGAAAGATAAAAGAATGTACTCCCAAAAAAAATCCGATCAACGCAAATGGCAACGCAAAAATCGTATGCGCAAATTTTACAAGAGACAAATATTTTTTTACTGCTGTCATTAAAAATTCAAAATTAAAAATTCAAAATAATCTCGCTCTAACGATCTCCCACAACACAACACCCGCCGCGGTTGCAATGTTCAGCGAATGTTTCATTCCGAGTTGCGGAATTTCAATACAACCATCGCATTGGCGAATGGTATCCTGCTCAACACCGGTGACTTCATTGCCGAAGATAACCGCAATTTTTTCTTCGCTGGTGAAATTTGTTTGCTGAAGATGAAGACTATCAACCGCCTGCTCAACTGCATATACTTTATAGCCATCCGCTTTCAAAGATGTGATCGCTTCTGAAGCATTTAGAAAATGTTTCCACTCAACAGAATCTTCTGCGCCGAGTGCGGTTTTTTTTATCTCTTTATGAGGAGGAGTGCAGGTGTACCCGGTGATATAAACAGCTTCGAGTAAGAATGCATCTGCTGTGCGAAACACACTGCCCACATTATATGCGCTGCGGATGTTTTCCAACACCGCGATCACAGGGGTCTTATCCGATCTTTTGAATTCTTCAACCGATTTGCGGTTGAGTTCCGACATGGAGAGTTTGCGCATAATTTAAAAGTCAAAAGTAAAAATTAAAAAATCAAAAACCCTTCAGTGGTCTGGACACTTTTTGTTTTTGATTTTTACCTTTTGACTTTATCAAATCATTTCACTTTGTAGCAATGGATTCTTCGCTCCTTCCTTCCTCTCCGCACAGGCCTTGGCCGCTTTGATAAAATGAACAAATAACGGATGCGGGTTTTCTACCGTGCTCTTTAATTCGGGGTGATATTGTACGCCAATGAAGAACGGATGATCGGGAAGTTCAACGATCTCCACCAGTCCGGTGCCCGGGTTTTTTCCACTGGGAACCATTCCGGCTTTTTCGAAATCGCTAATGTATTTGTTATTGAACTCCCAGCGATGGCGATGCCGCTCGCTGATATGATTGGTTCCATAGATCGTTTGTGCCAGCGTGCCCTCGCGGATATCACAGGGAAAAGCGCCGAGCCGCATGGTGCCGCCTTTAGCTTCAATAGCTTTTTGATCTTCCATCAGGTCGATCACCGGGTGGGTTGTATTTGCATTCATCTCGGTTGAATGCGCATCGCTCCATCCCAATACATTCCTCGCAAATTCTATGACGGCCATTTGCATACCCAAACAAATACCAAAGAATGGCAATTGATTCTCTCTTGCATGTTTTACTGCAATGATCTTTCCTTCAACACCGCGATGACCGAAGCCGGGTGCAACCAATAATCCATCCAGGTCCTTTAATTTTTCTTTTACATTATCCTCGTTGATGAATTCGCTGTGCACGTTCACGATCTGCACTTTACATTCGTTGATGGCGCCTGCATGTATGAAAGATTCCAATATTGATTTATAAGCGTCCTGTAGTTCGATGTATTTTCCGATCAACCCGATGGTAACCCTTCCTTGCGGATATTTTAATTTGTCGAGAAATGCACGCCACCTGCTCAATTCCGGTGCAGCATAACCGTTGATCTGTAATTTTTTCAACACGATCACATCTAGTCCTTCCTGCAACATCTTCAACGGTACTTCATAAATGGTGCTGGCATCCATCGCTTCAATTACTGCATTCGGTTTTACATTGCAAAAAAGAGCGATCTTCTTTTTCAGTTCATCGTTGAGCGGCTGCTCGGTACGGCAAACAATAACATTTGGATGAACGCCTTCCTGGCTCAGCATACGTACACTATGTTGCGTAGGTTTTGTCTTTAATTCCTTTGCCGCTTTTAGATAAGGGATCAGGGTAAGATGCACCACCATGCAATCTTCCTCCGGCATCTCCCATTGTATCTGCCTCACGGCTTCCACGAAAGGAAGACTTTCAATATCACCCACCGTGCCGCCGATCTCGGTGATCACGATATCGTATTTGCCTTCATTGCCAAGCAACATCATCCTGCGCTTGATCTCGTCGGTGATGTGCGGGATCACCTGCACGGTCTTGCCGAGATATTCACCCTGTCTTTCTTTGTCAATAACTGTTTGATATATGCGCCCGGTAGTAACGTTGTTGGCTTGCGAAGTAGGGATATTTAAAAAGCGTTCGTAGTGTCCGAGATCGAGATCCGTTTCGGCTCCATCGTCGGTAACAAAACATTCGCCATGTTCGTAGGGATTGAGGGTGCCGGGATCGATATTAATGTAGGGGTCGAATTTTTGTATGGTCACTTTCAGACCGCGGCTTTGTAACAATTTTGCGAGTGATGCGGCGATGATGCCTTTTCCCAATGAAGACGTAACGCCCCCGGTAACAAAAATATACTTAGCCATAAAAAATAATTTGCCAACCACTCCCTGATTTTTTGGGAGAAAGGTTGCTGTTAATAAATATGACCAGGAAAATTTGGGATAAAATCTTAGAGGTCATGCAAAGATAGGAGGAATATCCGGGAGGAGGAAATTTGCGTGGAAAATTTGTGAAAAAGCGCAGAAGAATGCGGCCCAGCAACAAAATTAACTGCCTGGGTAATTGCATAATATGGTGAAATTATTTACTTTCAGGCTGACCAAATACCCTGCTGAATGAAACTAACCTGCCTTGCGCTTTTTTTAACCTCATTTTGTTACTGCTTTTGCCAAACCAAAACTCCTGTTATAAAAGGAGTTGATACATTGCGAGTTGGTCTTGAAGATGAGAAAGCTGCGAATCATTTGAATTTTGCGTTTTATGACATCCAGGTGTTGGATTGTCGTGATGACACGAGTTCCGTAGGATATTCGCGTGGAAAAAAGACTAAAACTTACGTTTTTGATACAACCGTCGCGACTAAACTTGCTCATTGGATCGGCAGCTATCTGGATATAAATCAAGGATCAAAAGGCAGTACCGGATTACTCGTTTGTGTCAAGAAATTTAGAGCCTCGGAGGATGCTTCATTAACTGATATTAACACCGGCTTGCAAAACCAGCCGATCAATGGTTGGTTTTCGGGGGTGATTTGTAAGATGGAATTTTTTATGAGCGACGGCCATTATTATTATCCGATGTATCGTTTTGATTCGATCGTTCATGTCGATCTGCGAGGACCAAAATCAGTAGGCAATTGTGTCGGCATTGCACTAAAGACTTCTTTAGAGAAATTATTTAAAATCGATTTCGGAAAGGTTGTTTCAAATTCCAGGAAGATGAACATTACTGATGTCTTTAACTATCTATCTAGAAGCGAACAAACACCGATTCTTACTGCCGGTGTATATAAAAAAGGAGTATATGCGAGTTTTGAAGAGTTCAAAACGAACAATCCTTCTATCGAACAATTTGAATACAGAAAAGGAAAATTTGGAGATATGCTGTACGTAAAACAGGGTGATAATGAATTTCCAGATCGTAAATGCTGGGGTTTTTCTGATGGGGAAAAATTATATGTTCATTCTGGCGACAAATTCTCAGAACTGGTAAGGGTAGGTAATACTTTTTATTTGAATGGAACAAAAGGCGCAATGTCAGCCAGCTTAGGTAACAGTACAATCAATGATCCTTATTTTACCAGCATCTTAGGAGCACCAAATGTTCCGCAACAAAATTCAGGAGCAATTTATTCGATGGAAAACTACTATTACCAGGTGGATATGGAAACAGGAAAAATATATTAACCCTTCACGATCTTATTAAAACTCACCGTTATTCCCCTGATCAGCGAAGAACTGAATCCCTGGTGCTCCATTTCATTCAATCCGGCAATGGTACAACCCTTTGGTGTGGTTACTTTATCGATCTCCTGTTCGGGATGTGTTCCTTTTTGCAATAATAATTCCGCCGCACCCTTCACTGTTTGTGCTGCTATGAGGCTCGCGGTAGCGGCGTCAAAGCCGATCTCGATTCCTCCTTGTATATTGGCACGGATATAACGCATGGCATAAGCAGTGCCGCAGGCGCCGAGCACTGTTGCAGCATCCATGAGTTTCTCATCGATGACGGTTACTTTTCCCAAAACAGAAAATAATTCTTTTACCGCATCGACACTTGTTCCTGCTGCCTCATTAAAACTTAAACAGGTCATGCTTTCCTGTATCGCGATGGCGGTGTTGGGCATGGCGCGACAAACAGCCAATTTCTTTTTTATGGTTTCTTCAATATCTTTTATCGTGACACCGGTAACCACAGAAACAACAATATGTTTTGATGACAATGCTTTTGTAAAACTATTCAGCACGTCTTTTACCTGGAAGGGTTTTACTGCAAGGATCACCAATTCGCTGTTGCGTACCGCCGCATCATTTTTATCTGTTACGTGAACGCCTTTATCCTGCAGCGCTTTCAACGTTGATGTATTTCTTTTCGTAATGCTGATGTCTGCAGCTTTGCAAAATTTACTTTTCAATAATCCCTCAGCGATAGCTGTGCCCAGGTTTCCTCCGCCGATGATGGCTATTTTTTTACTCATGATAGTTATTTTATTTAGCAGGTTGTGATTTTTAATTTGTGTTGAAGAAATAGAAGGTATTGATTTGTTTCATGCTTATTTGAACTTGCTGCTTGCGCCTCCACAGCCGGCGGGGCTGCGTACCTGTGTCCGCGCTATATTTGCTCCTTTCGAAAAAATATGCTGCGCATTTTTTCGAATCCCGACTACGTCGCGACCGAACCAAATAAGGCGCTCCCATAGGTACTGATAGAATTCGAGCCGCATTTCGCGACAATCTTCGCTTCGATGTAGAATTACTGAAGTCGAGTTTACAGTAGAGCAAAAGCTTAATCAGGGAACCACCCGAAAATTGGATGCAATAATTTTCGGGAGCCCTTTTTTGTTTCTTTTTTGGGCGGAGCAAAAAAGAAAAAAACAATTTAAGAGTCACTTAATAAAAAAGATTTTGTGAAAGGTAGTTTCGAACATAATCTCCCACGCCGTTTTCCAAAGAATAGAATTCATCAGTGTAACCAACCGCTTTTAATTTATCCATTGATGCTTCTGTGAAGTATTGGTATTTATCGCGGATATCTTCCGGTATGTCGATGTATTCGATCTGTGGCTGCATCTCCAATCCGGCATAGGTAGATCTTACCAGGTCATTAAAACTGCGTGCCTCGCCGGTCCCAAGATTGTAGATCGCCGATTGTGGTTGATTTTGCATCAACCAGTAACAAACTTTTATCACGTCGATCACATAAATAAAGTCACGCAATTGCTCGCCATCTTTGCACTCGTTCCTGTGCGAACGAAACAGTTTTACTTTACCGTTTTGTTTTATTTGATTATAAGAATGAAAGATCACGCTGGCCATTCTTGCTTTGTGGTATTCATTTGGGCCGTACACATTGAAGAATTTTAATCCTGCCCAGAATGGAGGATGGCAATCCTGGTGAAGTACCCATTTATCAAATTCATTCTTTGAAACACCGTAAGGATTCAGCGGTTGCAATTGTTCTATTATCTCATGGTCATCATTGTATCCCAATTCTCCTTCTCCATAAGTTGCGGCAGAGGAAGCATATACTAATGGAACCTTGTTAACCGTACAATAGTTCCAAATGCTTTTTGAATAATCAACATTCAAATGCTGGTGTACAGAATAATCAAATTCGGTTGTGTCCGTTCTTGCACCCAGGTGAAAAATAAAACTGATCGCCGGTTTTTCTTTTTCCAACCATTCAAAAAATCCTTCGCGTTCTATTCTTGCCGTATATATTTTATGCAAGAGATTTAATTCTTTTGATTCATCATCAAACTCATCTACCAAAATTAAATTCTCATATCCCTGTTGATTCAAATAACTCACCATGCAGCTACCGATGAAGCCTGCAGCGCCTGTTACGACTATTGTTGAATTCTTGTCCATAATTATAAAGCTGTTAAAGCAAATTCACTTTCCTGTCCCGCTAATAAATTCGCGATCGCATTTTCATACTTCTCTTTCCATTCGCCAACATTGCCCCAATCCTCGCCATTTATTCTAATGGAGCCTGCTATTACCGTGCCGAGATGAATTACTGGTATTTTCTCTTCAATCACCAGTTTATCAAAAGCATCTTTATTTTCTTTAGATACCGAAACCACGGCTCTTCCCTGCGCCTCACCAAACCAAAATGCATCGGGCCTCAATCCTGCCAGGTCAACTGTTGCATCAAATCCAAGGTCTCTGTTGAAACAGCTTTCTATAAGAGTGATAAATAAACCACCTTCACTCACATCATGCGCTGAACTGACCAGTTTTTTGCTGATCATTTTTTTGATATGCTCTTGAATATTAAATTCTTCATCCAGGTCAAAATAAGGAGCAGGAGAAAATTCTACGTTATGTATCTTATGTAAGTATTCGGATGAGCCGATGCAATTGCGTTGTGTGCCTATGAGATAAATATTGTCTCCTTCTTTCTTAAAGTCCATCGTCATTTTATCATCTGCAGTTTCCAAAAGTCCCACCATGCCTATCGTTGGCGTTGGGTACACCGGACCATCTGGTCCCTGGTTGTAGAAGCTAACATTTCCACCGGTCACTGGTGTATCGAATTTTATACAGGCTTCGCCCATTCCTTTGATAGCATTTACAAATTGATAGTAAACTTCAGGATCATAGGGGTTGCCAAAATTGAGGCAATTGGTGACGCCCAGTGGTTGTCCGCCGCTGCACACAATATTTCTCGCAGCCTCTGCAACAGCGATCATCGCTCCTTTGTAAGGATCCGCAAAAACATAACGGCTATTGCAATCTGTTGTGAGTGCAAGCGCTTTGTTCGTTGGTTTTGCGATCACAATGGCTGCATCGCTTGGCGCATTGGTGCCAGCATTTCCTGTGCCCACCATGCTATCGTATTGAACATACACCCAACGCTTGCTGGCGATATTGGGCACTTGTATCAATTGTTCTGCGACTGCTTTTATATCCGTCGGAACAGGAACATTATGTATGTCGAATGCTTTTATTTTTTCTAAATATGCAGGAGTGGCATAGGGGCGTTCGTATTGCGGAGCGCCACCACCAAGCACGAGCTCATGCGCTGGTAAAACCGCTTCGAGTTCCCCATTCATATAGAAATGAAGCATGCCATCGTCGGTTACTTCTCCAATATCACTACAGGGAAGATCCCATTTTTTAAAGACCTCAAGCACGGCTGCTTCTTTTCCTTTTTCAACAACCATCAACATTCTTTCCTGGCTTTCGCTGAGCAAAAGTTCCCAGGCCTTCATTCCTTTTTGCCGGGTTGGAACTTTATCCAGGTCGATGCGCATTCCGGCATTTCCTTTTGCGCTCATTTCGGAAGTGGAGCAGATAATGCCTGCTGCACCCATGTCCTGCATGCCCACCAGCGCGCCGGTTTGAATGGCTTCCAGGCAGGCTTCTAATAATTTTTTTTCCTGGAATGGATCGCCAACCTGCACCGCTGGAAGATCTTCCGCACTATCGGCAGTGATATCAGCCGATGCAAAAGATGCACCACCGATCCCATCTTTACCTGTTGCACTACCCACAAAAAAAACAGGATTGCCTTTACCTTCTGCTGTTGCAGAAACGGTTTCTCCATTCTTCACAATGCCTACACTCATCGCATTGACCAATGGATTAGTGTGATAGCAATTTTCAAAATACACTTCGCCGCCAACGGTTGGTACGCCGAAGCAATTTCCATAATGTCCGATGCCATGCACTACGCCTGCCAATAAATGTTGTGTCTTTGCTTCTTTCAAATTGCCGAAGCGCAATGAATTCAAAGATGCGATCGGCCTTGCGCCCATCGTGAAGATATCGCGATTGATACCACCAACTCCCGTTGCTGCGCCCTGGAAGGGTTCGATCGCCGAAGGGTGATTATGAGATTCGATCTTGAACACCACGCCATAGCCATCGCCGATATCCATCAGTCCCGCATTTTCTTCTCCGGCTTTCACCAACATCTTCTGACCATCGCGGGGTAAGGTTTTTAACCACTTGATAGAATTCTTATAACTGCAGTGTTCGCTCCACATAGCGCTGAAGGAGCAGAGCTCGGTGAAATTTGGTGTGCGACCGAGCTTTTCTTTGATGAGTTCAAATTCTTCTGCGGTGATCCTTAGTTGTTCGGCTGTTTTTACTGTTATTTCCATAAACGTTGGTGAGGACAATTTTTTAGAAAGTGCAAAGTTAACGTGTACCAGCCTCTTTGACGGGACAGCAATAGCAAATATTTTAACTATCTTCCCACACCAAAATATTTCGCTTTGCCTTATTTTTTATTTGCCTTCTATCTTGTTGTCTTTGGCTGGTTGCTGCTGAAAGCGCCATTTATAAAAAAAGCGGGACTCGACAATAAACTGGTGCTGGCATTGTTTTTCTTCAAGATCGTTGCTGGCGTTACGATTGGCTGGTTTTCGCTCCATTTATATAATGCGGCAAATGATTATTGGGATGTGAACAGGGAAGGGCTGAAGGAGTATCAATTGCTGAGGTCGAATCCACATGAATATTTCACGAATCTTTTCCGATCGGATTATCCCAATGGTTATGCAGGTTTATTTGATTCATTCGGATCATTTTGGAACGACCTCAGAACGAATGTGATCATAAAACTGGTCTCGGTATTCAATATTTTCACCGGGGGCAATTATTATGTCAACAGCCTCTTCTTCAACTCCCTTGTTTTCTTCGGACATGTTGCTTTATACCGTGTGTTCATTAAGATATATACGGATCGTAGTCGCCTGATCATCATCGGCTGTTTCCTGCTGCCTTCCACACTCTACTTCAGTTCGGGCATACACAAGGATGGAATTGCTTTCCTGATGCTGGCAATGCTGCTATACACTGTGTTTTATACCCTGAAAGAAAATCGACTCGGATTAAAAAGGATATTGGTCCTGTTGTTTACCCTGGCCATACTTTTTTTGGTGAGAAATTTTGTTTGCCTCGCACTTGCGCCTGCCTTGATCGCCTGGGTGCTGTCCGACAAGATGAAATGGCGGCCCTTGCCCGTGTTCATTTCGGTGTATTTGATCGCAGGACTCCTGCTATTCAACTATCACCGTTTATTTCCCGGCGGAGATCCCGTTCAGACGATCACCAAGAAGCAATCGGATTTTGAACAGCTGATGAGTTCCAAAACAGATGTCAAAGTGGATAGCCTGCAGCCAAATTTCAGCAGTTTTGTCCGCAATTCACCACAGGCATTCAACCATAGCCTGCTAAGGCCTTACTTGATGGAACTTCCCTCCAGGATCTTATTACCCATGAATATTGAATTATTCGCATACCAGGTTTTATTGCTGCTATTCCTCTTTTTCAGGCGAAAACGAGTAAATGGTGAAAACGACGCTTTTATCTGTTTCGCGGTCTTCTTCACATTCACCATGTTCCTTTTTATCGGGTATATCGTGCCCAACCTGGGCTCGCTGGTGCGCTATCGCAGCCTGTATCTGCCCTTAATAATAACGCCTCTTTTGTGCCGCGTCGACTGGCAAAAAATCCTGAGCCTAATTAAAATTAAAAAATAAAATAATATTTATTATTTTTCCACAATATTTCATTTTTTGCGTGGATAGCTGATAAAAATGTTGTTTTATAATTGAATTTAATGTTTTTTTGTGCCTTAAACTCAAAAAAACATGCAATCTCTACGTTTTAAGGCATTAGAAAACTTAATCAATAATCCGATGCCGATCAAGGTGGAAGGCTCTGCCAAGATCACTGCCATCTTCAACGAAAATGTATTTACGCTGCAAGTTGCCCGCAAATACCTGAGCGATGAGGCGTTCAAAAGCCTGGTGGCTTCTACCAAGGGCGGTAAAAAGATCGACCGCAATATGGGTTCGCAGATCGCCAATGGGCTCCGTGCCTGGGCAGAAAGTAAAGGTGTTACCCATTTCACCCACTGGTTTCAGCCGCTTACCGGTTTATCTGCCGAAAAACACGATTCTTTTTTTACACTAAAATCCGACGGTACGCCAATCGAAGAATTCGAAGGCGCCGCATTGATACAACAGGAACCCGATGCATCTTCTTTCCCCAGCGGAGGCTTGCGTGCAACATTTGAAGCCCGTGGATATACCGCATGGGACCCATCCTCGCCAGCATTCATCATGGAGATCGGGCAGGGAAAAACATTGTGCATCCCAACGATCTTTGTTTCTTATACCGGTGAATCTCTTGATACAAAAACACCTTTATTAAAAGCACTGGTTGCGCTTGATAAAGCAGCGGTTGACGTTTGCCAGTACTTTGATAAGAACGTTACCAAGGTAAATGCAACGCTTGGTTGGGAACAGGAATATTTTGTGGTAGATGCCGGCTTGGCAAGTGCTCGTCCTGACCTTGTGCTCACGGGCCGCACTGTTTTTGGCCACGCTCCTGCAAAAGGGCAGCAATTGGATGATCATTATTTCGGTGCAATACCAGAACGTGTGTATGCTTTTATGCGTGACTTCGAAGAAGAAAGTTATAAGCTCGGTATTCCCATCCGCACAAGACACAATGAAGTTGCTCCCGCACAGTTTGAGTGCGCTCCGATATTTGAAGAGATCAATCTTGCTGTTGATCACAATACCTTGTTGATGGACATCATGGAAAGGGTTGCAAAACGTCACAGCCTTAAAGTATTGCTGCATGAAAAACCATTTGCCGGCATCAACGGAAGTGGGAAACATAATAACTGGAGCATGGCCACTGATACTGGTGTGAACTTATTGGCTCCGGGCAAAACACCGAAGACCAATTTAATGTTCCTTGCCTTCTTTGTGAACACGATCAAAGCGGTGCATGATTATGCTGATCTGTTGAGAGCATCGATCGCCAGTGCGGGCAACGACCATCGACTGGGAGCGAATGAAGCGCCGCCTGCGATCATTTCCATCTTCATCGGTAAATTTTTGACAGAAGTGTTAAACCAAGTGGAGACAAGGGTTTCAGGCAATTTCGACGAACAAGATGAAGCGATATTGAAACTGGATATTCATAAAAGTATTCCCGAGTTGATGCTCGATAATACAGATAGAAATCGCACTTCTCCATTCGCATTTACCGGAAACAAATTCGAATTCCGTGCCGTAGGTTCATCAGCCAATTGTGCGAATGCGATGACCACATTGAATGCGATCATGGCAGAAACATTAAAGCAATTCAAGATCACTGTAGATGCCTTGATAGAAAAAGGAGAGAAGAAAGAAGTGGCAATCATGCAGGTGATACAGAAATATATTGTTGAAAGTAAAAAAGTTTTGTTTGAAGGCGATGGTTATAGCGACGAATGGGAGAAAGAAGCGAAAAAACGCGGACTTCCAAATGTAAAAACTACTCCGCTGGCGTTGGATGCTTATGTAACTGACAAGGCAAAAAAACTTTTCAGCGACAACAATATCTACAATCATCTTGAACTGGAAGCAAGGCACGAGATCATGCTGGAGGCTTATGTCAAACGTGTACAGATCGAAGCGAGAGTAATGGGCGATCTTGCCACAACATTCATTCTGCCATCAGCGATAAAATATCAGAACGTTTTGGTCAGCAATATCCAGGGATTAAAGCAAGCCGGACTTTCGGAGAAAGCCTACGCTCATCAAAAAGAAGTACTGGAAAAAATATCAGAGCATATTGGTATCGTTAGCGAAGGTGTAGAAAAAATGATCGAAGAAAGAAAGACGGCAAATGAAATAGGCGATACCCGGGCAATGGCCATTGCGTATTGCGACAATGTAAAGGGGAAATATTTCGATACCATCCGTTACAATGTTGACAAGCTGGAATTGTTGGTGGACGATGCTTATTGGCTGCTGCCGAAGTACAGGGAAATACTATTCTTAAGATAATTGACCCCGCTGATCCATTATTTCAAGCCTCAATGCCGCTCAAAACGGTCTTGGGGCTTTTTGATTTGTCATTTCGACGATAGGAGAAATCTGTTTTTCTTGGCAAATGAACAGATATCTCCTAACGTAGAGATGACAGGAACCTAAGGCTTCTAGGTAACCGCTACTCATTATAAAAAAATTATCTTCCCTTTAAACCTTGATACAAAATTCCCATCTATGTTATTGAAAACAATGTCAATGAAGAAAACGGCCTTTTTCTTAACCTTTAGTTTCATTTCAATTTTATCCCTTGCACAGGTGCAAAGGGTAGTCACGCCCAAGCCCGTGGATTCCACTGCCCGGTCAAATGGGACAATGGCGGAAAAAAATAATCCCGGCGACAGGAAGCAAATGTTGCGGGAATTGAATCTTACTAAAGAGCAGCGGGGTAAGTTGAAGGAGATCAGGCAGGCCAATATGGCTAAGAAGGACGAGATAAATAATAATGATAGTCTTACCCAGGACCAAAAAGACGCAAAGCTCCGCGAGTTAAAAAGGTCGGCGGCGCAAAGCACCATGGGCATTTTGACTGATGAGCAAAAAGCGAAAGCCAAAGCCATCCGGCAAAAGCAAGGAAAGGGGTTAAAAGATCAGAATAATTAAGTTTTCCATATAAGCAGTAAGGTTGAGCAAAAAAGAAACCGTTCATTTTTATGAGCGGTTTACTTTTTGGGGGTCACGCCGGCTGAAGCCGTCAGACCCCTAACCAACAATCCAACTGCAACGCGTCAGACGGCTCAGAGCCGTCGAGACGCGGAGGAATCCGTACTTTTACATCATGAACTCCACCTACACTTACGACGAACTATTTTCTTTCTCAAAAAATATTTTTTTGAAGATCGGATGCAATAAAGCAGATGCCGAAATAGCAACGAAGTCATTGCTTTCGGCTGATCTGCGTGGCATCGATAGTCATGGTATCGCAAGGCTGACAGGTTATGTGCGCCTATGGGAAGTGCAGAGAATAAATGCAACGCCACATATTTCGATAACCCATGAAACGCCTTCTACGGCAGTAGTTAACGGTGATAGTGGATTAGGCCTCGTAGTTGCGCCTTACGCTATGCATGTAGCGATTGGTAAGGCAAAGAATGTAGGAACGGGTTGGGTAAGTGTGAAGAACAGCAACCATTTCGGCATTGCAGGTGCACATGCGATGATGGCGTTGGAGCATGATATGATCGGCATTGCGATGACGAATGCATCCGCTTTAGTAGCGCCAACATTTTCTGTTGAAAAATTATTGGGCACCAATCCAATTGCCGTTGCGGTACCGGCGGGCAATGAGCCACCATTCATTGCTGATTTTGCTACCACTACTGCAGCCAATGGCAAACTGGAGATCTTGCAACGCAAAAATGAGGCAACGCCTAATGGATGGGTTCAAACCAAGGACGGATTACCTTCCACCGATGCCAATGAATTGAAAGCAGGAGGTGCATTACTTCCTCTTGGCGGTGATCGTGCGCATGGAAGCCACAAGGGTTATTCATTGGGTGCGATTGTAGATATACTTTCTGGTGTGTTAAGTGGTGCCAATTTTGGCCCATGGGTTCCACCGTTTCCTGCTTATGTACCCATGCCCGAGGATATGCCGGGTGAAGGCATCGGGCATTTTTTTGGAGCCATGCGCATTGATGCTTTTCGTACCGCGGATGAATTTAAGCGTGACATGGATAAATGGATCTGTCGTTTCCGCTCTGCCAAACCGATACCGGGTGAACAACAAGTGATGGTGCCGGGACAGCCCGAACGCGAGATGGAAAATGAAAGAAAAGAGAATGGGATACCGTTGATACCATCTGTAATTGAAGAGCTAGCAGCGCTCGGTGAAAAGTTTGGTATAACATTGCGTTTACCAAGTAATTGAACTGTCAGGCTGAGCTTGTCGAAGCCGGCGCTTAATTTACAATCCGGCTTCGACAAGCTCAGCCTGGCAGCTTTTAAGATTTATCCCTGACGGTTTTCGATTACTTCTCTTAATTAATCCTGCACAAACTATATTTGCACTCCAAAACAAAAAGGCAGCATGAAAGTGATGAAATTTGGCGGCACCAGCGTTGGTAAGCCGCATCGTATGCATGAGGTGGCGAAGTTGGTCACGAAAGATAATGAACCTAAGATCGTGGTGCTTTCTGCGTTGAGCGGAACAACCAATGCATTGGTGGAGATCAGCGCTTCTTTGTCGAGAGGCGATAGGGCAACCGCGAAGGAACAGATCGATGAGCTGCAACAGCACTACCATGAATTCATCAAAGAATTGTTGGTTGATGAGAATACCCTGTTGAAAGCAAAGATGGTCATTGCCGAGCATTTCGAGTTTCTCACCATCATCTTAAAAATATCCTTCAGCGAAGCGCTTAATAAAGATATTCTTGCGCAAGGCGAATTGTTGAGCACAAAATTATTTTCTATCTATCTCGAAGAAAAAAATATTGCTCACGTGTTGTTGCCTGCGCTCGACTTCATGACGATCGATGGTTATGATGAGCCGCAGATCGGAACGATCAAAGTAAAACTGGCGCAATTGCTGCAACGACACAAGGATGACAATATTTTTGTAACGCAGGGCTATATCAGTCGCAATGCGAAAGGAGAGGTAGATAATTTAAAAAGAGGCGGTAGCGATTACAGTGCTTCATTGATCGCAGCTGCTATCAATGCCAGCGTTTGCGAGATATGGACCGATATCGACGGCATGCACAATAATGATCCAAGAGTTGCGAAGAAGACAATACCGATCGAACAATTGAGTTTTGAAGAAGCGGCGGAGTTGGCCTATTTCGGCGCGAAAATATTACACCCTGCGAGTATCTGGCCGGCGCAGTATTTCAATGTTCCGGTGCGCTTGCTCAATACGCTCGATCCCGAAGCCAAGGGCACATTGATCACCGAAAAAGCGGGCAGTGTGGGTGTTAAAGCGGTTGCTGCAAAGGATGGTATCACCGCCATCAAGATCAAGAGCAGCCGTATGTTGTTGGCTTACGGTTTTTTAAGAAAAGTATTTGAAGTGTTTGAAAAATACCGCACTTCCATTGATATGATCACTACTTCGGAGGTGGCTGTTTCGGTAACGATCGACAATGATGTTTATCTTCCCGAGATCACCAAAGAGCTGGAAGTTTTTGGAACAGTGGAGATCGATACCAATCAAACGATCGTTTCTATCGTTGGCAACGAGATCACCGAAACTCAGGATATCATGCGCAGGCTTTTTTATTCCGTTTCAACGATCCCGGTGCGTATGGTAAGTTATGGTGGAAGCAGGCACAATATCTCTTTGTTGATCGCAAGAAGTAATAAAGAAGAGACTTTGCAGTTGTTGAATAAGGGGTTGTTTGGGCTGGAGTGAAGCGAGGATTCTTACACAGAGATTCACTAAGAATGCGCAAAGCACACAGAGAGTGCATTTGAACTCATGTCAGTCACATTTCAAGATATTGATATCTCTCTGTGTGCCTCGGTGAATTCTTTGTGGCTTTGTGAAAAATAATCAAAAAGCGATTCCGGCCTTCTTATAAATAAAACTCATCAGCCAGGCCGGCCCGATCAGCAAGAATTGAACGTCTTTCAGAAAAGATGGTTTCTTTCCTTCTACCTTATGTCCGTAGAATTGTCCGACCCAGGCCAACACAAATAAACCGGCACAGAGCATCCACAATGGCAAGATATTCGCCTTCTCGATAAGCTGGCAAAGCACCAGGCATATCATCGCAAAGAGCAATAGCCCGATCCAGAGCGTACGGGAAAGTGAAACATAGTATACTACGGCTATCAGCACGCCTATCTCTGCCACGTTCACCGTGAAGCCCGCGACAGCAAAGGGAAGTTTAATGGTAAACAATAACCCGATCAGTGAAAAGAAGATGATCGGCACGCAGATCCAATGGATGGTTTTGTTGGTGTGATCCTGGTGGCTTTCGCCATATTCACTGAGCCATTGTTGAATTGTTTTCATCAGCATTATTTTATGTTCCTAAAGTTAATAAAATGCTTTAACATATCATTTACAACTAAATGCACAGTTTTTACGTCTATAGCTTGGTTTTTCATAGGATATTGGATTAATACGGGGCTGGATTTTTATCCTGGCCCTCTTTTTTTATCTATAATGTTCCCGCAGATTTCGCTGATAGCGCCGATTTTCTAGCCACAGATTACACGGATTAACATAGAAAAAAGCCATCTGTGAAAATCTGTGTAATCTGTGGCCAAACAATTTGTCGAAGGCAAATCGGCGTTATCGGCGAGATCTGCGGGAAACAAAAAACTCCCCCAATAATGGAGGAGTTCAATAAGCACGTAGTCTATGTTTGGTTATACGATCAGCATGGCATCTCCATAACTGAAAAAGCGGTATTTATCTTTTATAGCTTTCTTGTAAGCTTCCATCATCAGGTCGTACCCGGCAAAGGCGCAGGCCATGATGAGCAGGCTTGTTTTCGGTAAATGAAAATTCGTAACCAGCGCATCAGCAATATTAAAATTGTATGGCGGATGGATGAAATGATTGGTCCAGCCTTCAGACGGCTTCAATAATTTTTGTGCCGTGAAAGAAGATTCCATCGCCCTCATAGTGGTGGTACCAATAGAGCAGATGCGATGATCGCTTTCCTTTGCCTTATTGACGATCTTGCAGGCCGTTTCCTCGATGCGGTAATATTCTGCGTCCATCTTGTGCTTGCTCAGGTCCTCTACTTCGATAGGCCTGAAAGTACCCAAGCCGGTATGCAAGGTAACTTCGGCAAAACGAATGCCCTTGATCTCTAACCTCTTTATCAATTCTTTGCTAAAATGCAAACCAGCGGTTGGCGCTGCAACAGCTCCCTCGTGCTTGGCATACACCGTTTGGTAACGTTCTTTATCATCTTCTTCCGGCTTGCGCTTGATGTATTTTGGCAATGGCGTTTCGCCCATCAATTCCAGCATCTGGCGGAACTCATCTTCGGTGCCATCCCATAAAAAGCGGATAGTACGGCCACGACTTGTTGTATTGTCGATCACTTCAGCAACCAGCTCATCACTTTCTCCAAAATATAATTTATTACCCACGCGGATCTTACGGGCAGGGTCAACGATAACGTCCCAAAGCTTATTGGCCTTGTTCAGTTCTCTCAACAAAAAAACTTCGATCTTAGCGCCGGTCTTTTCTTTGCGTCCATACATACGTGCGGGGAAAACCTTGGTATTGTTTACCACAAACACATCCTTATCATCAAAATACTCCATGATGTCTTTGAAATGCTTGTTCTCGAGCTGTCCTGTTTTACGGTGAACCACCATCATGCGGCTGTCTTCACGTTTTTTTGTAGGATGTTGAGCGATCAGGTTGAGTGGAAGGTCGAAGCGAAACTGGGATAATTTCATGTAATCAATTGTTTTTTATTGTTACATGCCGTGAGGTAAGTGATCTGCGGTATAGCCTTTTGGAAGGCACTTATCATGTTACGGCATGATTTTGTGAGCGCAAAAGTACGAAAAGACGGTGAATTTTTGGGAATTAAATTGAAAAGATGCCCACAATATCTGCCCGAAATGACCAATTATGCAATAATCCGTTAAAGCTGGCCATTATTTTTGTTCTTTCTTCGGTTCTACGCATCTTTATGCTCCTTAGTCGTGGCTTATGTATATAAAACGATTTTTACTATTAATACTTGTTAGCTCCTGGTCATTTGCCGGCCATAGCCAGAAAAAAGCCCCGGCAAAATACCCCAGCCTTTTTTGGGAGATCACCGGTAATGGTTTACAGAAACCTTCTTACCTGTTCGGTACCATGCACGTGAGCAGCAAGATGGTCTTTCACCTCAGCGATTCATTTTATTTAGCGATAAAAAATGTGGATGCGGTAGCGCTTGAGCTCAATCCCGATCTATGGCAGGGACAGATGGTAAGCCTCGACAGGTTGAAACAGAACTATTCCAATTTCACCCAGGTTGCCGGCAATGATTATTTGAATGAGAGTTCATTTCGTATCAGCAAATACGAGAATGAACTAAAACAGGCGCTGAGCACCGAACCCACGGTTGTCAACAGTTTGCTGTACCGCAGCTATAAAGCCAAAGAAGATTTTGAAGAAGATACTTTTCTTGACCTCTATATTTTTCAAACTGGGAAGAAATTAGGAAAACGTGCGACAGGTGCAGAGAATTATTTTGAAACGGAGAAACTGATCATGGAAGCCTATATGGATATGGCTCTGGAAAAAAAGAGGAAATCGATCGATACCGATGGAGAATCCAACCAGGAGATCTTTGGCAAAATGCAGGACGCTTACCGCCGGGGTGATCTCGACCTGATGGATTCCCTGGATAGGATGATGGAACGCTCAGATGCTTTCCGCGAAAAATTCTTGTATAAAAGAAATGAGATACAGGCAAATTCGATAGACACCATCATACAAAAAAGTTCACTCTTTGTTGGCGTGGGTGCTGCGCATCTTGCGGGCGATCGGGGCGTGATAGAGTTGTTGCGCAGGAAAGGCTATACCCTGCGGCCGATCCAAATGCTTGACCGCGATGCTCAGCAAAAAGAATCTATCGACAAAATGAAAGTGCCGGTTGAATTCGTCACCCGACAATCGGATGATGGGTTTTATAGTGTGGCGATGCCGGGGCCCTTATTCAAGTTGGGAGATGATAACCAGGAATTGGATAGGAGACAATATTCCGACATGAGTAATGGCGCTTATTATTTGGTTACAAGAGTGAAAACCTATGCTGCTTTCCTCGGGCAGGATCAACAACAGGTGATGAAGAAAGTAGACAGCGTCCTGTATGAAAATATTCCGGGTAAGATATTGTCCAAGAAAAATATTACCAAGAACGGCTACCCAGGCTATGATATCACAAATCGTACCCGTCGTGGCGACTTGCAGCGCTACAATATTTTCATCACCCCATTTGAAGTGCTGGTCTTTAAAATGAGCGGCAATGAAAACTATGTTGACGGAAAAGAAGCAGATCAATTCTTTTCTTCCATCCAGTTAAAACAGACCAATCCCGGGCCCGTTGTGTTCAAACCAGCGCAGGGTGGATTTTCAATAAAGTTCCCGCAGGCGCCGGATGAATACTACAATACAACCGTGGACGACAACCGATGGGAATACGAATCTATTGATCCCGCCACCGGCGATGCTTATCTTGTTTTTAAATTAAACATTAATAATTTTCATTTCCTCGACCAGGATACATTCGATCTCAGCCTGGTAGAAGAATCTTTCCGTAGCCCCGATTATTTCGACAAACAGGTAAGCCGTACCCTAGGTTCTTTTTCCGGTTATCCTTCTCTCGATGTAAAAGAAAAATTGAAGGACGGAACAGAAGTGAGGGCGAAGTATATCATCAAGGGGCCGGATTATTATGTGATCGCTGCAAGGAGCAAGAATAAGAAAAATGGCCTCAACGATTTCTTTGAATCATTCCATTTTACTGATTACACTTATAGGTCGCCGGCCACTTACGTAGACACGTTCATGCATTTCAGTGTTGCCACTCCCATAACGCCGGTGCTGGATGACAGCATCCGCAGGCTTGTTGAAAAAGCCACTTATGAAGTTCCGCTCGCCAACAACTATTCCGGTTATTCTTCTTATTGGCCGAAGGCGCGTAATGGTTTATTTAGAAGTGATTCAACGGGAGAGGAGATCGGCATCGGCATACAGGAATATCCCAAATATTATTATGTAAAGGATCCGGCGAATTTTTGGAAGAACGAACTCGCTGCCTACACAAAAACAGAAATGGTCGTATTCAATACCGATTCCATCAAAACAGACAATGTGATGACGGGGTATAAATTCTCGTTCAAGGATACAGGATCATCGAGGATCATTTCGAGGATGGTAGTATTCAAAGGCAATTACAGGTATAGCCTCGTGAGCATGGGAGATAGCCTCACGCCGAGATCGGCTTTCATCGATCGTTTCTTCAATTCTTTCAAAGCGCTCGATAAAAGATCTTCAAAGAATATTTTTGATAACCGCCTGGAAGAATTCTTCACCGATCTTGCCAGCAGCGATAGCGCCACGCACGCAAAAGCACAGCAATCGATCAGCAATATTTATTATGGTGAAAAAGGCATACCGAAGATCGTGGAGGCGATCAACAGCCAGAATATTTCGAGTAAAGATTATTTCGAGACCAAGGCAAAATTAATTGCCGAACTGGGCTATATAAAAGACAGCACGCAACCGATGGTGGTGACCAATCTTAAAAAAATATATGACCAGGTTGGAGATACTACGCTGTTTCAAAACCAGGTGTTGATGGCGCTGGCTCATCATAAAACCACGGAAGCATATAAATTATTCAAGGACCTTGTGCTGGAAGATCCACCACAGTTTGAAAGCAAATACGAATACAGCAATCTTTTTTCAAGTCTTGATGATTCGCTGCAGCTCACGAAATTACTTTTCCCCGAGCTATTACAATTGTCTTCATTGGATGATTATAAAGATAAAGTGTTGACATTGCTGGTTGCATTGGTGGACAGTAATAAGATCAAAGCCAGCGAATACGAAAGTTATTTTGCCAAGATCTATTTTGATGCAAGGGTAGAATTAAAAAAGCAAATGGGGAAGGATGAAAAGCAAATGGAACTGGATAGCAAGAAAGACGCTGACCAGGTGAATGGTTTACGCTACAACGGTTACAATAGCTATGGGAATGTGAACCTGAGGAATTACCAGGTGTTGCTGGCGCCATTTTATGACAAGAATCCAAACGTGCCGCATTTCTTCGATAAGTTGTTACAATCAAAGGACCCGCTTGTGCGATTGAGCGCCGCTGTGTTATTGCTGCGAAATAATATCAATGTGCCCGATTCTGTTTTGATCAACCTTGCTGCAAAGGATCAATACCGGGGAAGATTATATTCGCGGTTGGAAAAAGCAAAGCGCCTGGATAAATTCCCCGCCCAATATAAAAATCAAATGGACCTTGCCCGCAGTTATTTGGTGGAAGACAAGGATTATGATAAGATCGACTCCGTCGTCTTCCTGAAAAAAATACACGCCGAATACCCCGGGAAAAAAGGTATGGTGTACTTTTTTAAATACCGTATAAAGAAAGAAGGTGATTGGAAGATCGGGATTAGCGGTTTGCAGCCGGATAATGAAAAAGAAGTAAGCAGCGATGATGCACTGTCGACCATGACGGATAAAAAACTAAAACCCGACGAGCCGATGGATGACCAATTGCAGAAGCAGTTGAGAAAACTATTGTTCAACTTTCACAAGAGTGCAAAGAATTTTTACACCTCAGATGATTTCTATTCGAGGTACAGGAAGTTGGTGAATTACCAGGAGGAGTGAGCCTGACAGCTTTTAGATTAAGGGCATGGCCAGGTTCTTACCCGGTATAGCATTGATCAGTTGTTGGGTATAGCTATTAGTTGGATGATAATAAACCTCGTCGGCCGTTCCTTCTTCAATGATCTTACCTTTATTCATCACCAGTATCCGATCGCACACGTAATGTACCACCGATAGATCGTGCGAAATAAAAATGGCGCTGAAACCAAATTCATCTTTCAATTCATTCAGCAAATTAAGCACCTGGGCCTGCACACTTACGTCAAGCGCCGAAACACTTTCATCAAAGATGAGGAACGACGGGTCCATTGCCAATGCCCGGGCAATACAGATGCGCTGCCTTTGTCCGCCACTGAATTGATGGGGATATCGATTAAAATGATCCACATTCAAACTTACTTTTTCCATCAGGTCGATCACTTTTTCTTTACGTTGCTGCGAATTGCCCAAGATGCCATGCACTTTCAATGGTTCCAATATTGCATTGCCGATACTGATGCGTGGATTGAGCGAACCATAAGGATCCTGGAAAACGATCTGCAGATCTTTACGTATGCTTCGCAGCGTAGCAGGCTTGATGGCATTGATATTCGTTCCATTCAAAATTATCTCGCCGGATGTTGCTTGCACCAATTGTAGAATGGCTCGTCCCAGTGTTGTTTTGCCACAACCACTTTCACCAACAAGCCCAACGGTTTCTCCTTTCTTCACATTAAAACTTACTCCATCAACTGCATTAAAGAATTGTGTTGTCTTTCCAAAGAAATTCTTTTTTGTGGGAAAACTAACGACGAGATCTTTTACATCGAGAGCAGGTGAGGGGCTCACGTTGGTCACCGCCGGCAGGGTCTGCAACCGCTGTCGGGGTGGCATTGCCAACTGGCTACTGCCAACTGGCAACTGGTCTCCTAAAAAATCACTTACCACTGGCAATCGTTCCCCTTTCTTCTTTCCCGCAGGCCTGCAGGCCAGCAACGCTTTTGTATAAGGATGCTGAGGTGAATTTAGAATCTGCGACGCTTTTGCCTGCTCCACGATCTCTCCTTTATACATCACGGCAATTGTATCCGCAATATCAGCAACCACACCGAGATCATGCGTGATAAGTATCACGCCCATATTGTTTTGCTTTTGAAGGGAAGCGATCAGTTCGAGTACATTCTTTTGCACGGTCACATCCAATGCTGTGGTGGGCTCATCAGCGATCAACAAGGATGGATTGCAGCTCATCGCCATTGCGATCATCACTCTTTGCTTTTGTCCGCCGCTGAGTTGATGAGGATAACGATCAATGATCGCGGCCGGCTCAGGCAATTTTACTTTTTCGAAAAGCGCAATGGTTTGTTGCTTCGCTGTTGCTTTGGAAACTTTTTGATGCAATCGTATCGATTCCATCACCTGGTATCCGCAGGTGAACACCGGGTTGAGCGAGGTCATCGGCTCCTGGAAGATCATGGCGATATCGTTGCCACGGATGGAAGTTATTTTGTCTGTAGGTAATTTTAAAAGGTCAACCGGTTCCGTATTGTTTTGATAAAACAACATTTCTCCACTAACCCTGGCCTGCTTCGGTAACAACTGCAATATCGAAAGTGCGGTTACCGATTTTCCTGAGCCGCTTTCACCAACGATGGCCAATATTTCTCCGGCGGCAACATCAACAGAAATATTTTTGACGACTTGATTGATCTCGCCTTCGTTTGAGAATTGTATAGAAAGGTTTTTTATAGAGAGAAGGGGCAACGTTTAAGAGTTTAAAGGTTTAATGGTTTAGAGAGTTTAGAAAGTTTAGATGGTTTAGAGGGACCACTAAGCTTTCTAAACTCTCTAAACCTTCTAAGCCCTATACTAAAACTTTAGGTGTCTTACAGTCAATCCATCATTCAGCAATTGCTTAAGCGAATCGATACCTATCTTCAAATGTCGTTCCACAAATTCGGCCGTTACTTTTTTATCGCTGGCTTCTGTTTTTACGCCTTCGGGAACCATCGGACTATCACTTACCAACAACAATGCGCCGGTTGGTATCTTATTGTAAAAGCCCACGGTAAAAATGGTGGCCGTTTCCATATCAATGGCATAGGCACGCACTTTTTGCAGGTACTCTTTAAACACTTCATCATGCTCCCACACACGGCGGTTGGTGCTGTAGCATACGCCCGTCCAATAGTCACATGCATAGTCCCTGATGGTGGTAGAGATCGCCTTCTGCAAAGCAAAGGCCGGCAGGGCAGGTACCTCAGGTGGGAAATAATCATTGCTCGTTCCCTCGCCCCTGATGGCAGCGATAGGCAGTATGAGGTCGCCGATCTTGTTTCTCTTTTTTAATCCACCACATTTGCCGAGGAAGAGAGCCGCCTTCGGCTCTATGGCAGTCAGCAAGTCCATAACGGTGGCGGCTCCAGGACTCCCCATTCCAAAATTGATGATGGTGATATTATTTGCCGTAGCGCATTGCATCGGTCTGTCCGTGCCAACGATCGGTACCTTGTTCCATGCGGCAAACATGTCTACATAATTACTGAAATTGGTGAGCAATATATATTCACCAAAATTCTCCAGGTTCTCCCCGGTGTAGCGGGGTAACCAGTTCTTTACTATTTCTTCTTTTGTCTTCATATCTTTTTAATTGCATGAATTTTTACGAACCTGCCTGCCTGCCGGCAGGTCACATCAAATTAAAGTATGCCAATTCGTGTAATTCGTTTTAATTCGTGTAATAAAAATACGCAAAATTCCGTCGAAGGCAGATTTAACATGATCAAGATAGAATATCCCCCATATCAACCCAGGATAAAAAAGGAAGGTACTGTCGAATACATCTTTGATGAATGGCGAAAGCGCTGGATCGTTCTTACGCCGGAGGAGTGGGTGCGACAAAATTTCCTGCAATATCTCACCAAAGTAAAAACTTATCCCTCATCACTGATCGCCATTGAAAAAGAAATATCATTGGGTGAGTTAAAAAAAAGATTTGACATCGTAGTTTACGACAAAGATTCAAAACCCTGGATGATCGTGGAGTGTAAGGAAATGAATGTGGCACTGGATCAACAGGTGCTCGACCAGGTACTGCGTTACAATATTCCGATGCAGGTGCCGTTTCTGGTGATCACCAATGGCAGTTATTGTTTCGCGTTTGAAAATAAGGGCGGTCAATTGTTGGAATTAAGTGAGCTGCCGGCATTTTCGTGATTGATATCTTCCTTTGCATAAGGCCATTTGTTTTGCAATTTGGCCAGGATAAAATAGGCGATGAGTCCGCAACCAAAAACGATCAAGAAGGAATAGATACTTTTCATGCCGGTGCAGCAAAACAAGAGAGCCCAGATGATAATGGCGAGAATTATCGGCAAAGGATATAATGGCATTTTATAAGGAAGCTCTTTTACTCCGTTCCTTCTTCTTAATAATATTACTCCTGCAGCCTGTGCAATAAACTGTACAACGATGCGCATGGCTAATATGCCACTGATCACGTCCGTCATGCGAAACAATAAACTGAAAACAAATCCCAATCCAGCGATCACGAGCAAACTGATGTAAGGAAAATTCTTTGTTGGATGCAACTTCCCAAAAACTTTAAAAAATACACCGTCCTGGGCCGCGGCATAAGGTATGCGTGAATAACCCAGCAATAATGCAAACAATGATGCCAGTGCCACCCATAAGATCATCACCGTTACAACAATTGCCGCCTGGTGGCCGTATAAGCGTTCAATAAAAATACTTACCACATAATCTTTATTTCCTGACTGATTCAGTGTTTGTATTTCCTGCCAGGGTATCACACTGCTTACGCTCATGTTCATTGCCAGGTATAAAATGGCGATCCCAATAACGGAGATGAACATGCTGCGTGGAATATTTTTGGCAGGATTCCTTATTTCTCCACCCAAATGACAAACATTATAATAACCGAGATAACTGTAAACCGATTTTATGCAAGCTTGTCCAAATGCAAAAGAAGCCAGATGCCCCCAACTGAATGTGGCATTAATGTCTTTTAAGGGCTGAAAGAAATTTCCGTGCGCAATGCCACCCACGATCACCCAACCCAATGTAAGTATCACGCCCATCCATAGCAGTACACCTATCTTACCAATGCTGTCGATTTTTCGATACAACAAAATGGTGATCAAAATAATGACGGCGCCCGAGATTATTTTTTGTTGCCATGGATCCAGGTGAATCAGGTAACCCATGTATTGCGAAAAACCGATCGCTGCAGAAGCTGCTACCAGCGGGGCTTGTATAACGGTTTGCCAGGTATAGAGGAAGCTCATCATCCTACCCATTCCGTTCTTTCCATAAGCTTCTTTCAGGAAATTATAACTGCCGCCGGCGAGGGGATAGGCTGCGCCGAGTTCACTCCAGATCATTGCATCAACAAGGGAAAGTATTGCTCCCGCGATCCATGCGTAAAGGAACATGCCACCCATCAGTCCCATTACAATCGGCAACGTTACAAACGGACCGATCCCCACCATGTCGATCATGTTGAGCACGGTGGATTGAAATAAGCCCAGGCTGCGCTGTAGTTTTGGTGCAGATGAAGACATGCAGTTGTTTGAAGAGTGGAAATTACAATTTATAACAAGAATGCGTTGAAAATGTTGTCCCACAAAGGCACAAAGAGAACAAAGTTTTTCTTTGTGCTCTTTGTGCCTTTGTGGGACAAAAAATAAAATGCGGGCTCACTTTGTGAGCCCGCAAATAAATGAGTTGATGTTTTATCTCTTACCAGGTACCAGCAAACCCCTTCATGAATTCCGGAAAATCCTGCTTCTTGTATGAACCTTCACCGAAATATTTCAGCGGTGGTTCCAATTCGGAAGGTTTTAAAAAGCCAGCCAGCGGCGCCGGTTGAGCAGTCAATGAAGAAAGTAAAACGGTAGTGGGATAACCCATACGGCCGCCGAGTAAATACACCGCCAGGTCATTGGCATTGTATGCCGGGTTATAACCATATTTTTTTGAGCCCAGCGCCACTGTATCCATTGATTCGGCATTGAATTTTACCGCGTAAAAATTCTTGTTGATATAGCTGATCACTTTTTCATTGCTATACGTCTCTTTATCCATCACCTTGCACCAGCCGCACCAGCTTGTGTACACATCGATGAGAATGGGCCTGCGCTGCATAGCATAGGCGGTTTTTAGCTCACTCAGACTTAGCCAAACTATTTTGTCTTTTTTGGGTGGCGCCGATCTTTGTGCATCCGGCAGGAGCCATGAACTGAGTGCGATCACCGATAGGACCAATAATGAAAAACCGAGAACCTTTCGCATAGATAATTGTTTTGTAGCTTTAACTGTTCCACGCTAAGTCGCTAAGCAAGCGCAAAGGCGCAGTTTATAAAATATCTTTGCGACTTTGCGTGAACACTCTAAAAAACGGAAATTAATGCAAAAAATTGTTGTGGCAATCACCGGTGCAAGCGGTTCGGTATATCCCCGCCTGCTACTCAACAAATTACTGGGGGTAAAAGATCAATGGAACGAACTTTCCGTGGTGATGACCACCAATGCCAGAGAGGTTTGGAAGATTGAATTGGGGTCGGAAGACTATGCCGACCTACCTGTAAAGTTTTACGAACAAAATGATTTCAATGCGCCCTTTGCATCGGGGTCCGGACAATACAGTACCATGATCATCATTCCCTGCAGCATGGGTACGCTCGGCCGCATCGCATCAGGTGTATCGAATGATCTTATCTCAAGGGCAGCTGATGTGGTACTGAAGGAAAAACGGCGGCTGATCTGCGTTTTAAGGGATACGCCTTATAATCTCATTCATATCCGCAATATGGAAACGGTCACGCTTGCAGGAGGCATCATTTGCCCGGCAACACCATCTTTCTACAGCAAACCAACAACTATTGAAGAAGTTGCGTCCACGGTGGTTGACCGGGTACTTGATCTGGCAGGGATCGATATCAAAACCTATCGTTGGGGGAAATAGAAACTCATTTTGCGATCGGCTTGCAGTAAAAACCCGAATTGCTTTTAGCGCCGTTTTCCGCAGGGAGATGTGGAATAAAACTTATGTTAAAAGTTTTGCCCCCATCCCCTGAAGGGGAGTTATTCGGAGACTTTAAACTAACTCTTCATCTTCTTTTTTGAATAGTTCCCAGAAAAAATATACTCCTCGAATAACTCCCCTTCAGGGGATGGGGGCAAAAAAACGCCGCAGTGTAAACTGCGGCCTTCAAATATTTTCTTTCCAGGTGTCTGGCCACTGGCATCAATTTCCGATTCTCAGAAAACTATTCTAAGTGGCCTGACACCTATGGACTCCTCAGTGGCAACTTACCTCAGATCAACCACTTCAACCCCCGGATATTTTTTAGCATCATATAAAAACATGGCATCCGCAACGGCGCCGGCAGTATTCATTCCACTTACCGTGTAAGTATAACGATTACCAGTATTTTCAAATACCTTGGTGGAACTGATGCTTTGCGTGCCTTTGTTTACATATATCAACACTTTGAAAAAGGGCTTGCTCTTATCGATCGGAGTCAGCTCTATTTCCTGCATGCCACCCACCATGCCATTCAGCTTGTACAAAAAGTCTTTATCGTAGAAATTGGTGAATAGTTTTTGCGGGGTGATCGTATTATTGGAAGGGTCTAGTTTGTTGATGGTTACCTCCTTTGCCGCTTTGTCCAATGTCCACACATTGCTGCCGTCGCAAAAGATCTCCTGGCCGGTAATGCTCACGCGGTATTTTGTTCCCTTCATGTACACATTTCCGGATTTATTGCCCAGCACCTTATTGGCCGCGTTTTCGATCTTCAGGCTGAATTTTGCCTGTACCGTCTTATATGTCTTGAATTTTGCACTTACCGCATCGAGTAGCTTTTTGGCCTCAGGATCGCTGGAACCGAGTCCCTTCTGCGCCTGCGCCGGAAGGCTTATAACAATGGCCAGCATCACGACCACACTACTTAAAAATTTCTTCATGTTCTTTGTTTAGTATTAAAAAAATACAGCTCTGTATTGAGGCTGCAAAGATATAGTAATAGACCTTTTCCGACAACCTTCGTTTAAGGAGATCGATTAAGGAACTGTTAATGTATTGCCGGGACGCAAATAATTCAAATACAGTTGCGTTGTATCACTGAAAGAATAGCTATTTTGCAGCACTTCAACGCAACTCCCCTATTGATCCTTTTTTAGTAATCAGCTAAATCATTTTTCGTCATGGAAAAAAATATTGCTATTTCCCAAAGGGAATCTTATGTGCCGTCGCAATTCACTGAATTCTTATGGTGGTTGTCAACTGCCGAAAAAGAACTGTTGGTCGACTCGGTGATCGATCGCAACCGTTATCGCATCATCGGCATGACCGTGCTGGCAACATGGGCCTTTGCAACATTTACCTGGACCTATTTCTTTAGCACCATCGTCGATTCCACGATACTGGCGATCGCCCTGGGCATATTCATGGGAGGGATCATTCTCACCATCGATCGGGCGCTGATAAAAGGCATTACTAAATTCAACAAGCGAAAATTCACGCCGCTTTTATTTCGCGGTTTGCTGGCGCTCACCATCGGCACTTTTATGGCGCAGCCTGCCGTGCTGTATATGTTCGACAAGGAAATAAAAATGCAGACATCGCTTGACAATGAAAAAAGAAAATTGGCAAAGCGGCAGGAATTGGATGTGTTGTTTAAGAATCGTAAAGATGAATTACTGCAACAAAAGGAAAAGATGAAGACCGAGCTGGATAAAAAATATTCCGACGTTTCTACAGCAAGGGCAAATTTTTTATCGGAGACGGATGGTAGTGGCGGTTCGGGTAAAGTGGGCATCAAGGATATCGCCATTGCAAAACAGAAAGAATATCAAAAGCTCGATGGTGAATACCAGGCGATGCTGGCACTCGATCAACCAAAACTGGACAGTGCAGATAAAGAGCTCGCGGGCATGGAAACAAAGATCAAGGCTGAGGAAGAAAATTTCACGCAATACCTCAACAATGGATTTCTTACAAGGGTGGAAGCGCTGAATAATTTATTGAAGAATAGTGCAGCATTGCAATTCAGGTATTATCTCATCGTATTTATTTTGATGCTGATAGAATTGATGCCGGTAATTGCTAAAACGATGTTGCCTTCGGGAAGCTATGATGAGAAAGTGATGCTGCGTGAAGAACTGGAAGTCGATATAGCACACAGCAATATCCGCAAGGAACAATTATTAAAAGAGATGTACAACCAGATGGCTTTTGAAAACGATAAGGAAGCCATCGCAGCATTCTTCGATCTTTCAAGAGACGATCGTCATGAAAAGATAAAAGCCTTTAGCAACCGATGGAAGGATGAGAACCATCAAACCTTTGATGGGTTGTGGGAAAAAATGAAGAAGGAGATACTTACGAAGCAGGAGAACTAAGAGATGTTTAGAAAGTTTAGGGTTTAGAAGGTTTAGTGAGGCATTCAATGATGAGAGCTAAACTAAACTTTCTAAACCCTAAACCTTCTAAACCATTGCCTAAACCCTCCAAACTTTCTTACATTTGCCCTCCATGGCAAAGGCAACTGCGGAGACACCGTTAATGATCCAACACAATGCCATCAAGGCGAGGTACCCTGATGCGATCCTGTTATTTAGGGTGGGAGATTTTTATGAAACCTTTGGACAAGATGCCGTCACCACTTCCGCTGTTTTAGGAATTACACTGACCAAAAGAAATAATGGCAATGCCGCTTCTTCGGAGCTGGCTGGTTTTCCGCATCATGCATTGGATACCTATTTGCACAAACTCGTGAAAGCAGGTTATCGTGTTGCAATATGCGATCAACTCGAAGATCCCAAACAAGCAAAGGGTATCGTAAAAAGGGGCGTGACCGAATTGGTGACGCCAGGTGTTGCAACCAGCGATAAACTCCTTGAGCACAACAGCAATAATTTTCTTGCCGCCGTTCATTTTGAAGACGAGAAGATGGGCATCGCATTTCTTGATATCAGCACCGGTGAATTTTTTGTTGCGGAAGGTGATGCGGCTTATGCCGATAAATTGCTGCAAAGCCTGAAGCCCGCCGAAGTGGTGTTTCAACGTAACAGGCAGAAACAGTTCAAGGAATTATTCGGCGCAAAATTCTTTACCTATACATTGGATGAATGGGTATTTGCGGAAGCTTATGCCGAGGAAAGTTTACTGAAACATTTTGGCACGCATAGCCTTAAAGGATTTGGTGTAGAAAGTTTGCGAACGGGCGTAATAGCAGCCGGGGCCATTCTTCATTATTTAAAAGATACTGAGCACCCCAATCTCGGGCATATCACTTCCATACAACGCATCGACAGGGAAGATCATTTATGGATGGATCGGTTCACCATTCGAAATTTGGAATTGTTTGGTGGTAGTGCTGAGAACAGCACCTTGCTCACCATATTGGATAACACCGTTTCGCCGATGGGTGCAAGGCTGCTCAAAAGGTGGATGATATTGCCGCTGAATAATATTGCCAGGATCAATGAGCGATTGGATACCGTGGAATTCTTCATTAAAGAAACTGATCTGCGCAACAAGGTCACGCATCATATCAAGCAAGCGGGTGATGTGGAACGATTGATCAGTAAAGTGCCGTTAAAGAAAGTGAACCCGAGGGAAGTGATGCAGATCGCAAGAGGGTTGTTGCAAACGGATGCGATCAAACGGTTGTGCATGGCCGCCTCAAATGAACATTTGCAAAGATTGGGCGATTCATTGAACCCATGCAAACTGATATCGGATAAGATCGTAAAAGAGATCAGCGAAAATCCGCCAGCCGTGGCAGCAAAAGGCGGAATGATCGCCGCTGGTGTAAATGAAGAACTTGATGCGCTAAGAAAAATATCTTCGGGCGGAAAAGAATACCTGGTGGAACTGCAGCAGAAAGAAGCGATGGCTACGGGTATTTCTTCTTTGAAGATCGGTTTCAATAATGTTTTTGGTTATTATCTCGAAGTAACCAACCTGCATAAACCAAAAGTGCCCGATACCTGGATACGCAAGCAAACCCTGGCAAATGCGGAGCGTTATATCACACCTGAATTAAAAGAATACGAAGAGAAGATCACCGGCGCCGAAGAAAAAATATTAGCCATAGAGTTGCAGCTCTTTGAAAAATTGCTGGACGAACTGCAGGATTACATCGCACCGATGCAAGTGAACGGCCACGTGATGGCGATGCTCGATTGCCTGGCTTGTTTTGCCAACAACGCATTGCATTTTAATTATAAAAAACCCGTGGTGCATGATGGCCATGTGCTCGACCTGAAAGATAGCCGGCATCCCGTGATCGAAAGAAATCTTCCGGTGGGAGAGCCTTATATCGCCAATGATATTTATCTCGATCCCGATGCGCAACAGATCATTATTCTCACCGGTCCGAATATGAGTGGTAAGAGTGCGATCCTTCGTCAAACCGCACTCATCACATTGATGGCACATATGGGAAGTTTTGTTCCTTCCTCCAATGCAAAGATCCCGCTCACAGATAAAATATTCACCCGTGTTGGCGCCAGCGATAATTTAAGCGGCGGCGAAAGTACTTTCATGGTTGAGATGAATGAAACCGCGAGCATCATCAATAACCTTACACAAAGAAGTTTGATCTTATTGGATGAGATCGGAAGAGGCACATCAACATATGATGGTATCAGTATCGCCTGGAGCATCGCCGAATTTTTGCACAATTCCCCTCATCAACCCAAAACATTGTTTGCAACGCATTATCACGAATTGAATGAACTTGAAGTTAAGCTGCCGCGAATAAAGAATTTTCATGTTACCAATAAAGAAGTTGGCAATAAAATAATCTTCCTGCGCAAACTGGCGCCCGGCGGAAGCACGCATAGCTTCGGCATCCATGTTGCACGCATGGCCGGCATGCCGCCTGCACTCATCAACAGGGCAAATGAGATACTGGCAATTTTGGAAGAAAGTAAAAATAGTTTGGATGAAGGCGGTACCGCAAACATAGACGACTCCATAAAAAAATTGACCGCTCCAAAAATGCAGCTCAGCATTTTTGATGCACACTCCGCAACATTCGATGAGATCAGAAAACTATTGGAGAGTGCAGATATCAATCGTTTGACGCCGGTAGAGGCACTTTTGAAACTCCAGGAAATAAAAGCAAAGCTGCAATAACAGCTTTTGTCGGGTCTTTAACAAGACGTTGAACACGAGGAAACTGAGGGTAGGCGTGGATAAGCGCCGCGTATTTAATTTCAAAAATGGCCATTCTTTCACTAGCTTTACTTGGCTATGTTGCAAAAAAAGATCGCATTATTACTAATTACATCTCTTTTGGTGCAGTTAAGCATTGCGCAATTCTGTGCTCCAATAGGTGGAATTCCTCAGGGTGCCTACACGCTTTGTGGCAATGTTACGGTTACCAGGACAAGTCCACCACATTGCGTCAACAATGCGGTAAATGTGCCAGGGTGCACTGGTAGTCCACACATCTTTCCCAATATCTACAAAGACTTTAATCCTGCATGGTTTAAACTTACCTGTTACCAGGCTGGCACTTTTGGTTTCCTTATCACTCCAAACGATCTTACGGATGATTACAACTGGCACCTTTTCGATATAACCGGTAAGCCAGCAACCATCGTGTTTAACGCTCAGCAGTCAGTGAGTATTGCGGGCAATTGGGTAGGCACTACAGGTATTACAGGTGCCTCGTCCACTGGATCGGGCAGTGTTTTCGAATGCCACTCAGATGCTGCGGGTGGTCAACCACCGATCTCATCAATGCCCTCGTTGGTAGCAGGGCACACCTATCTTTTATTGGTGAGTCATGAATCGGGTAGCGGCGGCTTTACATTATCGGTTGGGGGAGGCACGGCCGATATTACTGATCCTGTAATTCCGCATATAAAATCGGTGTCGACGACATGTCCTGGTACTCCATTGAATATAGCATTAACAAAAAAAGTACGTTGTAGCAGCCTGGGAACCTTCCCCACTCTACCTGGAATTGGCGCTTCTGAATTTACCATTTTTCCTGCCCTCGCTAACGTAGTTGGCGGAACAGCGTTTGGATGTGGAAATAGTTATGAGACCGATTCCATGGCACTTACTATCGACAATATATTGCCCGCAGGTAATTACGAACTGGTTGTCCAAAACGGGTTTGACGGCAATACGGCTTTGGATTTTTGTGATCAGGGTGTGCCTGTAGCTGAGCGCTTTCCTTTTGTCGTTCCCGCAATTCAATATCCACACATGGATAGTATCGTTCAACCTGGTTGCTCACCGAATGAGCTTTGGCTGTATTTCAAAAAGCCGATACATTGCTCCAGCATTTCTCCGCTAGGATCGCAGTTCGTCATTACCGGCACAAGTCTGGTTACTGTTGTTCATGCAAATGGTTATTGCTACAATGGAACGGGTGTGGGAAATCTCGTAAGACTAAATCTGGCTGCGCCTATTTACGGTAAGGGTAGTTTCCAGATCAAGTTAAAGACAGGCGATGATGGCAATCAACTTAGTGATGTATGCAACTTTACGATACCAAATGGTGAGACATTGAATTTTCAAACATATGACACCGTCAATGCGGATTTTTCTCACATTGTTCGCCTGGGTTGTAAGCAAGACACGATCGACTTTTTCAACAGCGGCGGCAATGATATAAACTCCTGGCTTTGGGACTTTGATGGTGTGCAAATAAATAATGTAGCGGCTCCGCGGATACTATATGATACTTTTGGGCTGAAACATGTGAAACTGATCGTTTCTAACGGATCGTGCAGCGACACCAGCAGCATAAGCATATTATTAGATAATGAATTAAATGTGGGATTTGAAACACTTAGTCTCGTTTGCCCGGGTCAGGTCGTTACTTTTAAAGACAGCAGCTTCGGCCATATCGTTTCTCGTTTATGGACATTTGGCAATGGCAATAACAGTACAGTAAAATCGCCGCCACAACAGATATATCCTATCCCTTCAGTAAATACCGACGTTATTGCACAACTGAGTATAACCGACAATATCGGCTGCACCAAGACAGCGTCGAAAATAATCACCTTAGCCGATATCTGTTATGTGTACGTACCAGGTGCATTTACCCCAAACAACGACGGGCTCAATGATTATCTCTACCCACTAAATGTATTTAACGTCAGCGGTTTTCATTTCAATGTGTACAATCGTTACGGGGAACTTATGTTTGAATCAAGAGATCCGTCGAATCGCTGGAATGGAAGATTCAAGGGACAGGTTGCTGATCCAGGAGCCTACGTGTGGTCATTGCAGTATATCGATAACAAATCCGGAAAGACCATTGTACAAAGAGGCACATCGATCCTCATCAGGTAGTAAAAGTCCACCTGCTCCAGCGGTATTTAGTTTATCTTTAATTCGTATGCTGAGCAAACAGATCATCATCATATTATTTGTTGCTTTTTGGGTGCAACCAGGTATGGCGCAGTTTTGTCCGCCTATCGGACAAACACCGGATGGTGCGTACCCGGTATGCGGTTATATCACCGTAACTGAACCCGGACGGCTTGATTGCGCTAATGGATCCATACCGGCGCCATGCGCGGGCGGTATGTTAGGAGACCCTAATCCCTTCTGGTATAAATTTACCTGTTACAAAACCGGCAATTTGGGATTTACTATTACTCCTTATATGCCAGAGGATGATTACGACTGGATCCTGTTCGATATCACCGGTTATTTCCCGAAAGCAGTGTATTCTTTGAACCTCGCCATTAAAGGCAACTGGTCAGGCGCACCCGGGCCCACCGGTGCCATGAACGGCGGCTCATCGGGTTGGGAGTGTGCCTCTCCGGCCAGTCAAAACCGGCCTACGTTTTGTAGTATGCCGCCATTGGTTGTCGGGCGTAAATACCTCTTGCTCGTTAGCCATCATACCTATCCACCACCGTTCGCAGCGAGTGGATTCACATTAAAATTTGAAGGAGGCAATGCAGATATCGGCGACCCAACACTGCCTCATCTTACTTCGGCTTCAACCCCATGCGGTGGTACGCCACTAACTGTTCGATTCAGTAAAAAATTAAAATGCAGTACGGTCTTATTAGACGGATCGCAATTCACTATTTCTCCTCCGCTTGCCAATGTGGTAGGCACCGGCAGGATGGGTTGCGATAATACTTACGAACTCGATTCAGCCATACTTCAGCTTGATAATACTTTGCCTGCCGGCAATTATACATTGTCCGTTAAGCCGGGAACTTTGGGTAAAGAGATCGCGGATTTCTGCGACAATACAATTTCCGCGAGTGAAACCATTCCATTCGTGGTAACAAATCCACCGCTTCCGCTATTGCAGAGTATTGTGGCTCCGGGTTGCAACCCTGATGAATTGCAGATCGTTTTTTCTCAAAAAATAAATTGCGCCAGCGTTGCTGCAAATGGGAGTGATTTTGTTGTAACGGGGTCATCACCTGTCACGGTTATCGGGGCTTCCGGGGTCAACTGCATCCGTGATCCATTCTATAATGCCTATTCAACAACGGTGAATATAAAACTATCGGCACCCATCAGCCGAAAGGGAAATTACCAGGTCAAATTGGTAAAAGGAACTGATGGTAACACCGTGCAGGATCAATGTAAGGTAGATGTGCTTGCTGGCGCAACGCTTGCTTTTTCAACAAAGGATACGGTAAATGCCGACTTTAATTATAATGTTCATCTTGGTTGTAAAACAGATACCATCAATTATTTCCACCCAGGTGGAAATGATGTGAACGAATGGATATGGGATTTCGATGGACATTCAAGTAGTCTGCAAGCTCCGCAGATCTCCTACACGGAATTTGGTGTAAAGTATGCACAACTCATTGTTTCCAATGGTGCGTGCAGGGATACCAGCGCATTGGTACCGATCCTGCTCGACAATGAACTCAAAGCAGGCTTTGAAGCAACCAATACCATTTGTCCGGGCGACCCTGCTTCTTTTAAAGATACCAGTAAGGGTCATATCATTTCCTGGTTATGGAATTTCGGCAGTGGACTTACCAGCTCTTCACCCACACCCGTGCCGCAATTTTATTTTACCGAACCATTTACTTATACGGTGATACCGCAACTCACTGTAACCAATAGCATGGGATGCACAAGCACAGCCACTCAAAAAATAAACGTACTCAACCGATGCCTGATCCTCGTTCCGGGTGCTTTCACACCAAACAATGATGGGCTCAATGATTGTCTGTACCCGCTGAATGGATATCGATCCAGCAGCCTTTGGTTCATTGTATACAATCGTTACGGGCAGGTGATGTTTGAAACGCGTGATCCTGCAAAAAGATGGGATGGTAAATTCAAAGGTCAAACAGCCGACCCTGGCACTTATATTTGGATACTGCACTACACCGACAAGTTCACAAACGAATATGTGGAGCAAAAAGGGACATCGATCCTTATTCGTTGAGTGTTGATTTCCCGCAGATCCCGCGGATCACACTGATTTTTTTGCCACAAATTACACAGATTAACACAGAACGTTTTTTGTGTTAATCTGTGTAATTTGTGGCGGTCACCTGCTTCAGGCAGCGAAAAGAATTTGCGGCATTCGCAAGATCTGCGGGAAACCATTCATCCAATTCCACAATAATCCACTGTGTAAAAACGCCTCAGCCAGCATCGTATGTTTTTGAAATTATGCTTAATGTTAAAACCTGTTAACAGCGGCAACATTAATTTTACCCAGAGCATCTTTCGAATAACTTTGCACCAATGATGTTACTACGGAAAACCATAATGCTGGCAGGACTGTTTTTGTTGAGTAAGGCGGGGATGTCGCAGTGCACTACACTGGGGCAAACTCCCGGCACAGCTTTTCCTGTTTGTGGCACCACCTCATTTAGCCAGGTAAACGTTCCTATTTGTAGCAGCACCATTTTGACAGTTCCCGGTTGCTCCGGCAGTCCCAATTCTGCTATTTATCTAGACAAAAATCCCTTCTGGTATAAATTCACCTGTTTTCAAAGCGGTACTCTTGGATTCCTGATCACACCAAATGACCTCGGAGACGACTACGATTGGGAATTGTTTGATATTACCGGTCGTGATCCCAACGCGGTGTTAAGCGATCCTTCACTGATCGTGTCGGGCAATTGGGCGGGAACATATGGAGCAACAGGCACGACCGTTTCGGGAGTTAACTACATTCAATGCGCCTCTGATCCTAAAGACAACTTGCCAAGTTTTGCACGAATGCCCAATTTGATACAGGGACATAATTATCTCTTGATGGTCAGCCATTTTACCGATTCTCAAAGCGGCTATTCTTTGTCGTTTGGAGGAGGTACCGCCAGTATTACCGATCCTACCGAGCCTCATTTAGCCAGTTCAAGAGCGGCTTGCGATGGAACGACCACTACGCTCAGGCTGAATAAAAGAATGAAGTGCAGAACCCTTTCTGCCGATGGATCGGAGTTTACCATCAGTCCGCCCTTGGCCAATGTAGTGAACGCCGTTGGATTTGGCTGCAGTGCTGGTTTTGATATGGACTCAGTGATACTTACATTGGATGCGGCGCTTCCTCCTGGCAACTATACGGTGAACATTAAAAATGGCGCGGAAGGCAATACCATTTCAGATAATTGTGATCGATTTATCCCTGTCGGCGAAAGTCTTCCGTTGACGATCTATGCCGTTTTTCCAACGCCGATGGACAGCGTTACAACACCAGGATGTGCACCAGATGAAATTCAACTGGTATTTAAAAAAAGAATTCGTTGCAGCAGCATCTCACCCGATGGATCCGATTATGTTATTACCGGAAGCACGCCGGTCACCATTGTTAGTGCATCGGGCAATTGCACGGATGACCTGACGCCGGTGATCAAACTCAAACTATCAGCGCCGATAGTTACAAAAGGAACCTACCAGGTAACACTGGTAAAAAGTTTCATTGATGAATGCGGACAGCAAACCTTCGGTGGCAATGTTGGCTTTGTTACAAAAGATACGGTCAATGCCGATTTTACTTATGCAACCGCTTATGGATGCAAGGTTGACACGATCGCTTATTTTCACGATGGGAGAAATGAGGTCAATTTGTGGCGATGGACATTTGACAATGGAAAGAAAAGCAACTTGCAGAATCCTAAGATAACTTATGTTACCGCCGGTCAAAAGATGGCGCAGTTGATCGTATCTAATGGTGTATGCAGGGACACGAGCGCCTGGGTACCCATTGTGCTGGATCCCTTCACTAAGGTCGGTTTCGAAGCTTCAGAATTTGTTTGTCCACGCGAGCAGGCAATGTTCAAGGACACAAGCATCGGTCATATAGTTTCCTGGCTCTGGGAATTTGGCAATGGAACTACGAGTACATCTCCAACGCCGGTTCCTCAATCTTACCCGGCTCCGTTCACCACGATAACGGTGATGCCAAAGCTCACGATAACAGATAATATCGGCTGCACCTATACCGCAACCGGCAAGATCATTTTGCCCGACAACTGTTATATCGATGTTCCTACTGCTTTTACGCCCAATAATGATGGACTCAATGATTATTTATATCCGCTGAATGCGTGGAAAGCTGTTGATCTCATTTTCCGTGTGTACAATCGCTTTGGACAAGTACTCTTTGAAACGCGTGACTGGATGCACAAGTGGGATGGAAAATTCAAAGGGCAGGGCTGCGACCCGGGAGCCTATGTTTGGATACTGCAGTATGTGAACAAGGATACGGGAAAACAAGTGTTTCAAAAAGGATCGACGATATTGATTCGATAGACCCAAGCTTCAAGCTACAAGGGAGAAGCTTCTCCCTTGTAGCTTGAAACTTGTTGCTTTTATCTTCCTAACATCTTTCGCTCGTCCCTCTCTTCACGAAGCATCGCTCCAAAATCCATTTTACGCACCATCGTTTTTATCACGAGTGCAATTCTTTTTGCCTTGGTAGCATCTGTCTTGGCAGATTCGATCCATTTGGTGAAATAGTTTCGGTGTCCCTGTGGCAAGGAATTAAAATGTTTTAATGCTTCAGGTTCATCCGCCATGCATTCGATCAATTCGGCAGGAGGTAGGATGGGAGTGCTGTCCAATTCGAGCTGCACTTTTAATGTTGCCCCAAATCGTTTGCCTGTTGCTTTACGCATCGCCGCATTGATGGCAAGAATGAACTCTCCCCCGCCCATTGGTACCAAGGCAGTTTTTGCAATTTCATATTCGTCGAGCTTGCCCTTGACGCGATAGGATTTTTTTACGCCTGGATTTAATTTTTTCGTTGCAGCCGCAGGAACAACAATATAGTTCCAGCCGGTTTTTTCTCCCTGGCTGCCGAATTTTTTTATCTCTGCGGAAAATTTGACCATCTCACACAACAATTATTTCGCAACAATATATTTTCTCCATTTTTCTATCACCGCACTTATATCTTCTGGCAGGTCACATTCAAAATGCACTTGCTTACGTGTTACCGGGTGAATGAAGCCCAATTCCTTTGCATGCAATGCCTGTCGCTTGCAAAGTTCAAAACAATTATCAACGAATTGTTTGTATTTGGTGAATACGGTTCCCTTCACGATCTTATCACCGCCATAAGAATCGTCATTGAATAGCGGATGTCCGATCAATTGCATGTGAACCCTTATCTGGTGGGTTCTTCCCGTTTCCAGCCTGCATTCTACCAGTGTTACATAATTAAAACGTTCCAGTACTTTGTAATGCGTGATGGCATCCTTGCCATAATCACCATCAGGATAGGCGGTAAAGAATTTGCGGAAACGTTGATGCCTGCCTACATGCGCAACGATGGTTCCTTCCTCTTTATCAAAGTCTCCCCATACCAACGCAATGTAGCGGCGATGCACCGTGTGATTAAAAAATTGTTTGGCAAGATCAGTCATGGCTTTTTGTGTTTTTGCCATCACCAATAAACCGCTGGTATTTTTATCAATACGATGCACCAATCCAAAACGCGACAATTCACTTTCATCCAATGAAGGATCTTGTTGCTTTAGATAATATGCGACAGCATTCACCAATGTACCGCCGGGATTGCCGCTGCCGGGATGCACCACCATGCCCGCAGGTTTGTTAATGATGAGGATGGCATCATCTTCATAGTGGATATTGAGCGGAATATTCTCGGGAACGATCTCCGTTCCTTCCGGCGCACGGCTGGTGTACACAACGACCTTGTCAAGCGGCCTGATCTTGTAATTATTCTTGATCGTTTTTTCATTCACGAGCACCATTTCATTGTCGATCGCCTGCTGGATTTTATTACGGGTGGCACCCTCGATCCTCGTCATCAGGAATTTATCGATGCGCAAAGGCTCCTGGCCCTTGTCGATGGTAAGCACCAGCTTTTCGTACAGTTCTTCGTTTTCCTGTTGATCGTCTTCTATTTGTTCTATTTCTTTATTCATGTTCGGTTATTGCCCCCCATCTCCGCCGCGGCGGAGTGTTTAAAACTTCTCGGTTATCTTTGCAAATTAAAACATTGCATTGGATAAGCAGAAAGTGATATTTAAAGACCTGGGTCTCATCGACTACAAAACAGCCTGGGATTACCAGGAGGAGTTGTTGCAGGAGAATGTTAGGATCAAGTCCTTAGCCCGTAGTCAGCAGTCGGCAGTGGGCAGTGGGCAGTTTGCAATTGCCGAGTTCCCGGTTGCCAACTGGCAACTGCCAACTGTAAACTATTTCCTTCTCTGCGAGCACCCACCGGTCTACACTCTCGGCAAAAGCGGGAATAAGGAAAACGTATTGATGTCTGATGACGAACTCCTTCAAAACAATATCGAATTCTTCAACACCAACCGCGGTGGAGATATCACATTTCATGGTTTGCAGCAGATAGTGGGTTATCCCATCCTCGACCTCGAAAAATATTATACCGATATCGGCAAATACCTGCGAAACCTCGAGGAACTAGTCATACTCGCCATCGGTGAATATGGAATAGAAGGTAGCCGAAGTAAGGGCGAAACGGGTGTTTGGATCCAGCCCGGCATCAAAGGAAAGGAAAGAAAGATCTGTGCCATCGGCGTGCGTTGCAGCAGGTGGATAACGATGCATGGATTTGCATTGAACGTGAATACCGACCTCAGCTATTTCAATAATATCATTCCCTGCGGGATAGAAAATAAAATGGTTACCTCAATAGAAAAAGAATTAGGACATAAAGTGGATTATGAGGAAGTGAAGGAAAAGATCAGGAGGAATTTTGAGGTGGTGTTTGATTCGAAGTTAATGTCCACAGAGGTGCACTAAGTTACTCAGAGATGCACAAAGGATTTCTTCGTGAAACTCTGGACTTCTTTGTGAATCTTTGTGGAATTACCGGTGTTTCCTTCCTTGCTCATTTGAAGATGATTGAGTCTTATCATCATTCGGAATATAGAATCTATTTTTCTCCAGCAACTTACCGCTCTCATATACTTCAAAATAAAACCAACCGGCGTGCACAAAATTCACCTTGTCAACGATTAGGTCCGTTTCGTGCAATTTATTCAGCACAAATAGTAGGGAGTTTTCCTCGTCGTAAAACTTCACCGAATATTTTCTTGTTTCCGCTGCCTGAAGGTGCAGCATTACATTGTTGTCCTTTCCAGTATGAACGCGATTGCTGGCATAAGTTATCGGTTTGATATGAAATAAAGCGATGCTATCGGCTGTGCTCAGCTCCGTGAACCCCGGGATGGCTTTTACCGGCCTTGCGGACACGCTGAACATATAGCTTCCTCCCTCAAAAGCAATGAACACCCGGTAATACATATTGGTGTAAAGCGGCTTCGCATCGGCGTAGCCATTTTCGCGATTTTCAGGGTTCAACACCGAACCGATGGTGACGTAATTTCTTGTGCTGTCGAGAGAGCGCTGGATATTGATCGTCTTGGGTGGCTTCACAAAATCATTGAGCCAGCTTACGATCACCTTTCCATTGATATTCTTCACGGTTATTTGGGGAAGCGCATCCTGTGCAAACAAGGGACGGGCTGCTATAAGGGTGAATGTTAATAATACGATCTTTCGCATAAGGTAAAAGAAAATGAATGCTTGGCGCAAAGATAAATGATAAGGATCAATACAGTAGGGTACCAGCTGTTAAAGAATGGTTGCCCGCAAGTCCGCCAGTATGCAGACAACAAATTTTGCTGCCTTCGCGGAACCGATCCTTTATTATACCATCAAAAACAGCATAGAGCATTTTTGCTGTGTACACAAAATCGAGTGGCAACTGAAACTGTTGCCAGCATTGGTTCATGAAGCGGATCAGTTCGGGTGTATGTTTGGCATACCCCCCGAAATGATGATCGTTGAAGATGCTGAGTTGATCCATATTTATATTTCCGTTGCTGAGATAGTTTACCCTGTCTTCGATATCTGTCAGTCCTTTTAGCACGTTGACAGCAATGATCTCTTGCCCTTTTTCGGCCGCCATTAATAGTCCCGCGAGTGTGGTTGCGGTACCGGTAGCCACGCATACATGAGTGTACGATCTGTCTTTAATTAGATCCATGATCAATGCTGCACCTCTTGCACCCAGGGGATCATAGCCACCCTCCGGAACGACCAGGCATTCGCCAAATTCTGCTTTAAGCATCTGGATGAGTGGAGCTTCATCCTTGCCGGAATAGGCTTCTCTTGTCACGTATTTCAACTGCATGCCATATTGCCTGCACTGTTGCAATGAGAGCGAAAGTGCTGCTGGTTCCTCACCTCTTACGATGCCGATGCTTTTTAATCCGGCTGAATGACAGGCATAGGCTGTTGCGGGTAAGTGATTGGACCATGCACCGCCGAAGGTCAAAATTGTTTTGTGTGCCGATGCTTCCGCTTCTTCTAAAAAATAATGGAGCTTGAATAATTTATTGCCGGATACGATGGGGTGTATCTCATCCAATCTCAATACGTTAATAGTCACCTTTTTTTGGATAAAAAGATTGTCGGCTAAAGCAACTGTTTGAATATTTTGAGTATCAAAAAGCATTTGACAATACTAAGTTGTTTATCCTAATTTTGCGACTGTTAGAATGAATTATTAATTGTTTCCCGACAAAATCGGGATGTTCCAAATTACTTAATTATTAATTAAAAAAATGCAGCCAACTCTATTGATATTAGCCGCCGGAATGGCCAGTCGCTATGGAAGTATGAAACAGACCCAGGGCTTTGGTCCCTCGGGCGAAACGATCATGGACTACTCGATATATGATGCCATCCGTGCAGGTTTTGGTAAAGTGGTCTTCATTATCCGAAAAGATTTTGCGGAAGATTTTAAAGCGATATTCGATCCCAAACTAAAGGGCAAGATCGAAGTAGAATACGTGTACCAGGAAATGGATGCTTTTTTAGATGGCATGAGCATTCCAGAAGGAAGAACCAAGCCATGGGGAACCGGCCATGCCGTGCTTTGCGCAAAAGACGTAATAAAGGAACCCTTCGCCGTGATCAATGCAGATGATTTTTATGGCAGGGATAGTTTTGCCAAAGCCGCTGATTTTTTAATGAATGAATGCACGGAAAATAAATATGCGATCATTGGCTATGAACTGGCGAAGACATTAAGCGAGTTTGGCACAGTGAGCAGGGGAGTGTGCGATGTGAATGACAATTGCGACCTGGTGAGCATTAACGAACGTACCAAGATCTACCGTGATGGCGATGTTATTATTTATGAAGACAACGAAGTGAAGTACGAAGTGCCGTTCAACTCCAGCGTGTCGATGAACTTCTGGTGTTTTCATCCAACGCTATTTTCTTTTACGGAAGAATTGTTTCACCAATTTGTAAAAGAGAACTCGGGAAATATCAAGGCCGAATTTTTTATACCCATCATCGCCGAAGCATTCATGGAGAAAAAGGGGGGAAGTATAAAAGTGATCCCGACTTCTGCGCAGTGGTTTGGAGTAACATATAAGGAAGATGCGCCAGGGGTGCAGGCGAGCATTGATAAGCTTGTGGCTGCGGAGGAGTACCCTT
>Ga0070682_100000191_pt1 | contig 46175 bp, 71 predicted proteins | sample KBSC63LmetaG_FD_64668 | JGI IMG/M metagenome (GOLD analysis project Ga0070682, IMG submission 64668) | Corn rhizosphere microbial communities from Kellogg Biological Station, Michigan, USA - KBS C6-3L metaG | ecosystem: Host-associated > Plants > Roots > Rhizosphere | place: USA: Michigan...
GTGGATGAGGCCACCACCAAAGCGATCATCGAGTCGGTGCATGCTGGCGACGGCATGGACGGCGACTCTTGGGATCGTTTGTTGGTTCGTGCCGCGTTGGGATATCGGCAACCGAGCGCGCAGGTGGGTAGATCGAACAAGGCTGTCGGGCCCAAGGCTTACAGCTACCGTGATTGCGCAGAGGAAGCCGCACGAACCACTGCCGAGCCAGTGGCGAAGGATGATGACGACCAAGCGTGGGACGACAACGCAGAGCGCTTGACGAGAGCCGCCGGTATCGGCGGTGCCGGAATCAATCCGAATGCCACGTCAATGGACGATATTTTTCTACCGACTGCCAAGTCAGATGATGGGTCAGTCGTGCTGATTCGGCGTTTGCGCGGCCGTGCTGCATTCCTGCGCGGCAGGGGCCACGTGAAGTCGCCACAGCTTATGGAGCAGGCGGCCGCTGAACTCGAAGCCGCCCAGTCTCGCGCAGTGCCGTACGGGTGGGTGCTAGTGCCGATTGAGACAATTAAATCATGGCGAAAGGCATCTCATATGCCAAGTCAACTTTGGTGGATTAGGGATGAGATGAGCAAGATCGCCGACGCCCCGCAGCCGGGAGAGCCGCAACCATGACGACGGCAGAAAACGCACTAAAAGCGGCTGCCGCCGAGATTGAGTTCTTGGCGACCAAGGATAAGTTAGTCGTGACTGATCACGACCGGCACCGGCGCTTGTTGGCGTCTTTGCGTATCGCCATCGACGCGCACCTTGCGGGGATGGGTGAGCCGGTAGCGTGGTGGAATGGTTGGCGATATGGGCAGGTGATCGAGCCCGTTGGCGATCCCTCATTTTCGGCGCAGGAAAACACTTGGCACGACATTCCGCTATATGCCGGTGTAAATCCATGCAACACCCCACACATCGACCTTGCCGCTGTACGTGAGGTGATCGCGGCAGTAAGGAAACTAAACTGGGCGCAATCGCCTCTGGTGCATAAGCGATTGGAGCAAGAAATAGACAAGCTCGAAGCGACGATGGGGAGTGTGTGATGGCCATATTTAATCATAATCCACGCGGAGGACTCACTACAAATTTAAACAGCCTACACGCATCCATTGAATATAGGTGTCAGGTTGAAGCTCTACGTATATGTGGGAAGAATAATACAATGAACAAAGAATCAATGAAAGCGATAGAAGATATAGACATCCATCGCGCGCTCCGCAAGCTTGGTCTTGACGATCTCTGGCGGTGGAGTGCTGTTAAGCAATCCTTACTCGACATGGATGAGGAGATTGTGCGGCTACAATCTGGTCTTGCAAAACATGTTACCAGAGTAACTAAGTTGACTGAAGCATTCCAACGATCAGATGAACAAGCGGAACAACTTGGTAATCGTCTAGCTAAAGCGGATGCATTACTACGAGATATAGCAGATTGTCAGTGGTTCAATCGCGAGGCACATACAACCGTCGAATTAATCCATACCTACCTTCAGGAATCTGCTCAGGACTAACATACTATTAGATTGGTCATAATGATTAGTTTGTGACAAGTTAGAAGTAGGGATCAAATACTATTGTCCCAATTTGGGACACACCTTAAGGATCATGAAGATGGTAATACAAAAACTTCCAACTCACACAGATCTTTGTCGATCTGTTGCTAAGATCAATGCCTTCCTCCGAGTTGATAACAGAGACAGTGCAAGACAATGGGCTACCATTTTGGTAAATCAACTCATCAAATTATCCCTCATAAATCCTGCGAATATAGGGAAATAACTTATTGACATTACCATGCCAATGGGTTATTATCACAACTCATTCTAACAAACGCACAACACTTCCAACTAGATGAAACTTTCACACCAAGTTAACTTTACCCCTCACACAAAGGGGTAACATCCCGCTACCCTTCCGGGTGGCAACAACCTGGCAACTATGCCAAACCTCAACCAAGTGGAGTATAAAGATGGACGTTTCTGCAAAGACCAAAGAACATCCGGAAGTCGTTTCAGTTTCCTATGACATTCCGGATAGCCTCGCTGACATGACTGCAAAGTTTGGCGAAGGTGTTGTAGCTTCCAATGCCAAGGGTGCAATTATCATCTCCCTTCAGGCTTTCATCCGTAGGCATATTGATAAGCCAATTGATGAAATCAAGAAGTTGGTGGATGATTGGAAGCCGGATACCCGTACTTCTGGCCCGAAGAAATCTGCACTAGAGAAGGCCACTGAAGCCCTGTCCGGGCTGTCTGCTGAACAGCGTGCGGAGCTGTTGAAGCAGCTTACTGGTGGTGCAGCTCCTGCTGCTGCCAACAGTCGTCGCAGTTAAGTAATAAATCTGGGCTTGCATACCCCAAAGCACTGTTTTATCCCCCTGAAACAGAAGAGCTAAACGTATGCTATTCTCCCGACATACTCTAACCTTGAAACAAGAAGAGTCCATCGCTAATAAGATGGCAGAGGATTGGAGAAGGGATTATGAGTTCAGGTTTGTTCAGTTTAAGTTTGATATGGATACACCTTTCTGGCATATTATTCTGAAAGACCTAATGGAAAAAACTTTTGGCCCATTGAAGTAACAGTGGGCATTGTTCTGCCTTCCAATAGAAAACGTAAGAGTCTCTTACCAATCTTTTAGTTCTTATACTGCTTGGAAGGCAGACCAATTAGCAACAAAACAATAACAACTGGAAAACAACATGAAAACCTTTGGAAATAGACTCAGAGAAGCTATTAAAGCTGATGGAATATCTGAGGCAGACTTCTGCAGATATACAGGTTTCTCTCATCAGTATCTATCACACATAATCCACGATACGCAAAAACCATCTTTTAAGACACTACAAAAAATATTGCAAAAGCTTCCAGATGTAGATGGGCGCTGGTTAATTCTTGGACAATAATACAACTGGAAGACAACATGAAGAAAGTATACATCCTCAACGATGGCGGACATGACTACGCTGATGCTTCACGCTTCGGGGAGATAACTTTCTGCCTTGAACATTCTGTATCTAAATGGGACATCTCACAGATGTATCGGGAGTTGAACGAAGCGCTCCTTGATGCTAATCATGATGACTACATTGTTATCTCCAGTCTCGCTACCATGTGCAGTGTTGCTACTGCGATCCTTGCAGACCGTTTTGGTGAGGTACACTTTCTTATCTTCAAAGATGGGAAGTATGTGGAGAGGACGCTTGTGCTGGATAATGATATTACAACAGGAGAATAAATGTGACACAACAACTACCAACAGATAACAAAGAAACATATGACAACACTCGATTGTCAGGATACAAGGTTTGTCCACGTAGCTACTTCATCCGCCACGTTCTAGGATGGACTAGTGATGGAACTGCTCCTGCCCTTTCTTTTGGGAGTAGCTGGCATGCAGGTATGGATGCTGCCTGGGGATACGCTCATGGTAATAACCAATCTCAATTGACTGAGCTGGCTATGCTTTCCTTTTACCAGAAGTGGGAGGAAGAAGGTCTTGACCCACAGATGGATATTAACGATCTGGAGAGGATGGCTCCTCGTACTCCAATGGTCGCACATGAGATGTACCATAACTACATATCCCAGCGTTGGAAGATGCTACAAGAAGCAGAGTTGCTGGCAGGTGAGCAACCCTTTGCAGTACCTATGCCTGGTATTGAGAGTGTTTGGTATATCGGACGGCTGGATAAAAGTATTAGGTGGAATGCTCAGAACATCATCCTTGAGCACAAGACTACAACTGCTTATGCAATAAATGGAAACTTCCAGCCACTGTATGTAGATAGTTGGTATTCCTCCAGCCAAGTGAAGGGATATGAGTTTGCCGGAACACTGTACTATGAGAACATTGCTGGTGTGTGGGTAGATGCTGCACTGGTGCATAAGAAGGTACATGATGCCTTTAAGTTCATCCCCGTCAAGCATAACTTCAATCTCCTACAGGAGTGGGTATGGGATGCTCAGCAGTGGGTACTTCGTGTGCAGGGAGAGGTAAATAAGTTCAAGGAGAAAGGAAAACTGGAGCCAGGAATGTTCCCTCGCAATGAGGAGTCATGTCATGGTAAGTATGGTGTTTGTCCGTTTCTTGATATTTGTCGTACTACTTCTGATCCCAGTCAATTAGATGGACCTCCAGTTGGATATAAGGAAAGTGTTTGGAATCCCTTTGATGTACTGGGACTAAAGAAGTTAATTGAAGAAAGCAACTCACAACAGGAGAAATGAAATGGCTAAGATTATCTCAATCGGTTACTCTATCAAGTTTCTTGTACCCAATTCTGTGCTCACTAGCTTTGTAGATATTCTAGGGGATGTTAGGATCCTTGAAGGTTCAGATAGCACAGGTACAGTTAAGCCTGTGGAGTTTGAAGTAAAGAATCCGCATCCTGACCTTGGCCGAGAAATGTCTCAGCGAGAGAAGGAGTTGGAGAAGGCTGCGGAAGATAAGAATACAATGTGGTACAAGGAATACAACAAAGTCAATGAGCTAACAAAGAAATTAGCTGAGTCGGAGGCAAAGATTAATCTCCTTATCGAACAGGGAATTAAAGGAGCATATTGCCCACAGACTGTAACGGGAGATGCTGAGCATACAGTGGACATTCCTAATACTCGCAGTAATGATGAGGAGCTTCCATTCTAATGGATATTTCCTACGAGCAACTTCCACATAGTGCACAAGAATCAATGCGTGCATATGTAGAACATGGTAGGCCTACTGGAAGTTTTCTTAAGAAAATTCTGTGCAATGATCTTGTAGGCGCTGTTGGTCAGGCGGATGACTTTAACATGCATATCCTATACGAGTATACCAAGTGGTTGTATAATGATGCTCCAAAAGCTTGCTGGGGAAACCTTCAGATTGTTAATCTGTGGATTGAGCATAAAGGTATGGAGCAGTATGAGCGGCTAGTAAAGGAAGAACAGAATGGCTAACGCTCGCACCGCTCACAACTCAGCCAAACATAAATTCCTCCTCCTTGGAGATACTGGCAGTGGAAAGACCACACAATTTCTCACTCTCCCAGGACGGAAGTTTATCTATCTCTTTGATCCCAATGCCATACTATCTTTGCGTGGGCACGATGTTGAGTATGAAGAATTCTTACCCGATCGTCTCAATCTATCGGTGCGCTCACTGTCCAAGGACAAAGGCGGTGATAAAACTACAAACCATCAAAACAATATGTACGTCGAGTGGGAGAAGGGCTTTGACGATAAGATAGAGTCAGGCTTCTTCGATCAGTTCGATGTGATCGGGATGGACAGTGCAACCACCTTCCTTGATCTGATTATGGATCGCATTCTGACAATTAATGGAAGGGCGGGTAACTGGCCGCAGCAAGATGACTATGGCCCGCAGATGTCTACCTTCACAAATGTTTGCCGTACCTTCATGTCACTGGATAAGACAATCTTCATGACAGGTCACATGGAGACAAAGCAGGATGAACTAACCAAACGCATCCTTCGTCAGCCAATGATGACCGGACGGCTGCGTACCAAGATTCCTCTACTGTTCTCCGATATCTTCATCACCGAAGCAGAGAATGATGGGAAGGGAAATATCAAGCATAAGATTCAAACCACACCGGATAGGATGACAACCGCTGTGCGAAGTTCCTTTAATCCAAAGCTGGAAGCGTTTGAAGATGTAACAATTGACTGGAGTCAGGAGGTAGTAGGACAAGGGATTGGTGGACTTATCAACTGGGAAGTAAAGGAGAATACAAAGTGAAAAAGCGCACATGCATTCCTTGCTACAGTAAACAGAACCAGCGAATGGACATGGAAGCTACTAATCTCATGAAGCAAGGAAAGATCCAAGAATCGAATACACTCTCACTTGTATCTTTGATTTACTTAGGTAAACGATTAGAGTCCTGTGGTAGGCACAATTTTGCAGAGATTGTTAACCGCAAAGTAAACTATCTAATGAATGGAGTACGTTAAGTGAAAGTACAACAGTTGATTGACCGTCTTGCAGACTTCCGCGGTGATGCTAATGTCACCTGCTGGCTCCACAATGAGGATGCAAACACAGAGATTAATGTATCCGTAGATTCTGTAGATCGTGATAGGAATGGTAATGTTGGTCTAAACTGGCATGAAGATGCAGCGCCGTCTGCTGTTGGCTCATTTAAGATCAATCCCAATGAATAACTGTTGTCCCAAATTGGGACATACCTAACTGATCCCGTCAGTATAACCGGGAACATCTGGACGTAAGTCCCTTTCAAACTAAACCGAACGAAGAGTAAATAAAATGGCTTTCATTAACGTTAATCTTGATAGTGCAGAAGAGTCTCAGCCCGCCGCGCAGGGTTCTTACAACCTGCAAATCACTGAGGCTGTGGAAATGGTTACTGGACCTAACAGCAAGAGCCCAGGTAGCCCAATGCTTCGTGTCAGCTTGGGATTCACTGACGAAGTAGCTGTGCCGAATATCTCTCAGTTCATTATGCTTCCAAAGGAAGATGATGAGCCGAAAGATCTTCAGATGAAGATGTTGAACTTGCGTCGATTCTTGACCCTGTTCAATGTTCCTTACGACAGTGCTGGTATCGACACTGAAAAGTTGTGCATGGAAATGCCTGGACATGTAGCCAATGCAGAAGTGACTCTGTCTGAGCCTGATGCTAATGGCAATGTGTACAACAGGCTGAAAGTCCCCCGTATTCGAGGGGAAGCTGCTGGTGGTAATAATCGTAAGCCGCCTGCTCGTAAGCGGTAAGTTGTACCATTTAACCCGGGACGGTTTCGGCCGTCCTGGGTTTTTTACCGGAGACATTTTGTGTCTTATATACCTTACATAATTGACTTTGAGACAACTGATAAGGATCCTCTCAAGGCTTTGCCAGTTGAGTTGGCATACATTCACAGTGGTACTCCACTGGAATATGAAATTCTTATCAATCCGGGTATTCCTATTCCTCCAGAAACATCTGCTATCCACCACATCACTGATGATGATGTAGTTGGAGCTCCTGGTTGGGGAGATGTTCAAGCTTCCCTAATTGATGATATTAGCTATGCTTGCAATAGTGGAACTGTTATTCTTGTAGCACATAATGCTTCCTATGAACAGGGAATCCTTCGTAATGCTACCCTTGATCCACATGTAGACTGGGTCTGCACATACAAAGCGGCAATGCGAGTGTGGCCAGATGCACCTTCTTTCTCCAACGAAGGTCTGCGATATTGGCTTAAGTTGGGAGGCCTTGGCCGCCGATATAACCAAGGAACTCACAGCGCTCTCCATGACTGCAAGGTAACTGAACTTCTATATCTCGAGTTGCTGAAGCATACAACAGTTGAGGACATGGTAGCCTGGCAGAAAGAACCTGCGAAGTTTCCTAAGATGCCCTTCGGTAAGCATCGAGGGCTGACGTGGGATAAGGTTCCAACTGACTATATGCAATGGGTACTGTCGCAAGATGATATGGATGAGTCGGTTAAGTTTTGTAGTAAGAATGAATTGGTACGGAGAAATGCACCTCTGGTAAAACAGTATGGGAGAAGGTAATGGAACTTTATACAAAAAAACCTATAACAATTGAAGCTGTATGCTTTACACAAAGTAGTGTAGATGAAGTGTTAGCATTTATAGGTTATGCTGGCCAGTATGATTCAGGAACTAAACAAATTCTTATTTTTACTGCAGAAGGATGTATGCGGGGTAATATAGGAGATTGGATTATTAAAGGTACCCAAGGAGAATTCTATCCGTGTAAACCTGATATCTTTGCTGCTATCTATCAGCCGGGAGAAGGTAATGCAACTATCTGATTTGGTCAAGCCTATTGACCAAATGACTGATGATGAGCTCAAAGAATCATTGAGGGCCCTCAGGCATAGGCGAACTATAGAACGTCCAGCTGCTGCAAAACACAAAGCGAAGGCCGAGAAGAAAGAAGCTGCTCCAAAAATGGCAAAAGTAAAAAATCTTCTGAATGGACTAAGCCAAGAAGAAATGAAGACACTTCTAAAACAACTGGAGGGATCATGAAAACTTATAAGCAAATTATGGAGGGACATGAAAAAACTTATCTCATAAGACTTATGAAAAATACAGCTACTCACACAGAGGCCGCTAGAGTAGCAAATCTTACAAGAACTCAGCTCTTTCGTTTGTTAGATAAACATAACATCACACGTAAAAATGGGGAATAGAAAAATGGATGGTCTTGTAAAGCACAAAGATAAGCTGAAGATGGTTAATCTGTCCGATATTACATTAGACGATAGGTATCGAAAGGATCTTGGTGATATTGAAGGGCTAACAGAATCCATCAAGGAGAAAGGAGTACTTCAGCCAATCACACTTAATAACGACATGAAGCTGCTTGCAGGTGAACGTCGATATACTGCTGCTAAAGCTGCCGGACTATTACAGATACCTGCCCTCCTTCGAGCTATTGAAGGTGAGATAGACGAACGAGAGATTGAACTCTTTGAGAACATTCATAGAAAGTCATTTACCTGGCAGGAAGAGGCCAATCTAACCCTTGAGATTGATCGTCTGTATAAGAGTAAAGACAGTAACTGGTCTGGACGAAAGACTGCTGAGTTGCTAGACAAGGGGAAGAGTCAGACAAATCGCAGCTTACAGCTGGCAGAAGCGATGGTTGTTGTTCCTGAATTATCCAATTGTAAAACTGCTGATGAAGCACTAAAGTCCTTAACTAAGCTGAAAAGAGAAGCTATCGTAAATGAACTTAGCAAGCGTCAGACAGCTTCCATTAACAGCAACATCCCGGCTACAAAGGGCGGAATGGATGCTGGAGTGCGTTCGGCCCTGAAGGTGGCCGACGCAAACTACATGATCGGGGATGTGTTTAAGGGGCTGGCGTCGCTCAGGGACTGTGGGAAGGTTGATTTCATTGAATGTGATCCTCCTTATGGTATTGATCTGAACAAGCAGAAGATGGGTAGTGGTGAGGTGGACTCAATTGCTAAGTCATATAATGAAGTAAAACGAGAAAATTATCCAGAGTTTCTTCAGAGACTTACAAGTGAATTGTATAGAGTGGCTGCAAAGGATAGCTGGCTTATCTTCTGGTTTGGGCCAACTTGGCACACTGAGGTTATCGCATCCCTTAAAGATGCGGGATGGTCAGTTGATCCAATTCCTGCTATCTGGCACAAAGGTACCGGTCAGACGATGCAACCTGAGATTAATCTAGCAAGAGCCTATGAACCATTCTTTGTATGTCGTAAGGGCAGTCCGATAATTAACAAGCGTGGTGTAGGCAATGTCTTTACTCGATCACCATGCCCAACTTCTGGTGAGGATGCTAAGTACCATCCAACACAGCGCCCACTATCTTTAATTCAAGCACTTCTACAAACATTTCTTGCAGGCCCTTCTCATGTCCTGGTTCCATTTGCAGGCAGTGGAGCTACCTTCCGTGCATGCTATAATGAAGGCCATCAAGTACTGGGCTGGGACATCTCTGATGAATACAAGCCTAAGTATCTCTTGAAGGTTGAAGAAGATACTCGCGCACTGATGGCTAAAGAAGCTAAACAGAAGTAACTGGAGCGCTATATGTTCCTCACAGGTATGAATCAACAGAGGCAACTCCCGCCCTCTGGTAGTGCTTTCTCTAAGATTGCTATTGTGGGGGACTTCACTACAGGCTTCGATGAACAGGCACTTAAGCCTTTCAGTGGGCCAGCAGGAACTATTATTGAGTCATGCCTTCATGCAGCTGGTCTTATCAGAGGTGAGGTATACTTCACTAATTTGTTTAAGACTAAGTCAAAGCATAAAGAAGGTCATGATTTCTACATTAAGAACAATCAAGGCAAGCTAACATTTACAGAAGCTGGGCTGGCTGCAATCGATGCTCTAACAGAAGAGCTAGATAAAGTAGATGCTAATGTAATCATCGCGGCAGGAGATGCTCCCTTTTACGCCCTAACAGGTCTTGGCAAAAGGGATAAGTATCGTGGATATATATTCCCATCTAATCGTCTGAAGGACGAGCGTAAGGTAATCCCCATCCATCACCCTTCCAGTTCTGTTCGTGGTATGTATAAGTATCGTCACATGATTGTCTGTGATCTGAGGAAAGCAAAGGACGAGTCTACTTTTCGACAATTACTTCGGCCACAACGAGAACTGATATATAACTTTCACTCTGTTGGTGAAGTACTGGAGTGGCTGGAATACTATCAATCACAAGACGTAGTTGGATTTGACATTGAGGTTATCAACTATGAAGTGTCGTGTATATCATTCTCATCCGATCCTGCTATTGCCATTAGTATCCCTATTGCAGGACGATGGACGCTAGAAGAAGAATGCGAAGTATGGAGGGGGATACAGGCTGTCCTCGGGAATCCCTATTCCGCTAAGGTTGTGCAAAACGCGATCTTCGACTGTCACTTTCTACTCACCAGAAACGGTGTTGAAGTTAGAGGCCCTATCCATGACACTATGATTGCTCATTCTGTTATGTATCCAGAGCTTCCAATGGGTCTTGGTTTTCTTGGCAGTGTGTATTGTGGCAGTCAGGAATATTGGAAAAGTTTAGTTAATTTTCATGATATTAAAGAGAATTCCTAATGATATTAGATAAACATCATCCAGTATATATGGCGTGGTGCAATATGAAAACCCGCTGTAATAATTCTAAGAGTACTCAATGGGAATGGTATGGTGGACGGGGTATTCACTATTGTAGTGCCTGGGAAAAATTTGAGAATTTTTATAATGATCTAATGCCTACATGGGACTGGGGTCTAACGTTAGATAGAAAAGATAACAATGGAAATTATACTAAAGAGAATTGTCGTTGGATTACTCAAAAAGATCAAAATTGGAATAGACGATCTAGACGAGAAAATACAAGCTGTATGCGCGGGCATCCATTTACTGACGATAATATTATAGTACAAAGTGATGGAAATCGCACATGTAAAATTTGTAGAAAGATGTATATAGATAATAATAGAGATAGAATTAATCTGAATAGAAAATTAAGACGACAAGGGAAAGACTCTGTTAAGTTTAATGACATTAAGGAAAACTCATGAGCCCTGTATACGAAGAAGCTGGATCTTGGTGGTTTGATTCTAATGATGGTATCATGGGACCTTATGATACAGAAGCTCTAGCTCTTGAATCTTATCAACGATACAATAGAAACAACTGCCCAACCTGTGAGGAGTAAATAATGCCTCAGATGGATGAAACATTCCTCCGATACAATGCGCTTGATAGTGCTTGTATGCTGGAGATTCACAATAAGATATGGCATGATTTGGAAGAATTTCAGCAGACATATGATATGACCTTGCGTATATTTCCTGTACTAATGTTCATGCAGACGAGGGGGGTTGCAGTCTCTCACGATCTGCTGGAAGAAACGAAGGTAGACGTCCTTCGATCAAGTAGGGAGAAGCAAGAAGAGCTAGACGCGCTTGTCGGTAGTCCACTGAATGTCAACAGTAGCAAGCAGTGTATTGCATACTTTTATGGTGAGAAAAATGTCGCGCCGTATCTTAACAAGAATAAGAAACCTACTGTCGATGACAAAGCTCTTCAAAGACTGGTTAGAGGGACTGCTGCAAGAGCTGGACTCCGTGAAGCAAAGCTTGTGCAAGAGATTAGAGGCCTTCAAAAGTTATACGGTACTTATCTTGATATTCAGTTTGATGCTGATAGTCGCATGCGAGGTAGCTATAATCCTCGTGGCACAAAGTTCGGTCGTCTTTCCTCCAGCAAAACAATCTTCGACACAGGGATGAACTTCCAGAATCTTCCAGCAGAGTTCAAGAAATTCCTTGTTCCTGATCCTGGTTATATGTTCGTTGAGTTGGATAAGTCACAAGCTGAGTGGGTTGTGGTAGCTTATGTAACTGGTGACGCTAACATGATTGCGGCTATTGAAGCTGGCACTGATGTGCATTTGCACACGGCTCACCTGATGTTTAACCTATCACCAGAGTTAATTGAGCATGAAAGGAAATTGATTGGGCATAGCACTGATGCAGACATTATTAGAGAGCTTCGTTTAAGTGATCCTGATCTAAAGAACTATGTGAACATTCTCCCTCGTGCAATGTCAGCCCGTCAGTGTGGAAAGAAATCCAACCATGGCCTTAACTATGATGAGGGATATCGTGGATTTGCTATGATTAATGAGATGGATGAGAAGGAAGCTAAACGTATCTATGATCTGTACCATAGAATCTACCCAGGTATTAAGATCTGGTACAATGCGGTACAGAATGATTTACGAAAGTCTCGAAGCCTTACAAACTGTCTCGGACGAAAGGTTCGATTCATGGGACAGTGGGGTGACGATTTATTTAAGTCTGCTTACAGTATGTTGCCTCAGTCTACAGTTGTCGATTCCCTTAATCTGGGTATGGAGCAAATCTACGAAGATCAGTGGATTACACAATCACTAAATGTAGATGTATTAGCACAAGTACATGACTCTATTCTCATGCAAGTACCAATTGACTTGATAAAGGTTAAAGAAAACTTTGATAATTTCTATCAACGTATCTGCCTGTATACATCACCTGAACTAGAATATAGTGGAAAGAAATTTAAGATTAAAAGTGATGTAGGTATTGGTCTTAACTGGGGAGAGCAACACAAAGTACATAATCCCACAGGTATGACAGGTATAAGTAGTCATGCTGACTTAATGAAAGTGATTGAAGGTTGGGAGAATCTCAGTGGCAAGAGAGCTTCAGGATTGGCTTGATGCGTATCTGGAATATACTGAGAACTCTGAATCTCCTAAGTCATATCATACTTGGTGTGGGTTGTCAGTAATTGCAGGTGCTTTACAGCGAAGAGTATATCTAAATTGGGGACTTGGACAGGTTATCTATCCTAACCTCTATGTAGTATTAATTGGCCCATCGGGACGGACAAGAAAGGGTGTAGCACTTGGAATTGCTAAGGCCTTGCTAAAGAATGTTAAGACAGTAAGCATTGCACCTGAGTCATCCTCTGGTAGACAGGCAATGATTCTTGCTATGAAACGCAGCTTCATGAATTTTCAAGATCCATCAGATGGTAAAGTTAAGTTTCATTGTGCTATTACCGCGTTCTCAGAAGAGCTCTCGGTTTTTCTGGGCCAGGGCGACATTGCCTATCTATCAAACCTTACCGACTGGTACGATAGTAAAGATGACTGGGAATATGAAACTGTAGGTCGAGGTAAGGACACCCTTCAGGGTCTTTGTCTTAATCTTATGGGAGGGACAGCGCCGGACTGGATTCAAAGTATGATCCCACCTGAAGCTGTTGGTGGTGGATTCACTTCACGTATTATCTTTGTAGTGGAAGAAAAGAAAAGAAAGATTGTTCCTGAATCCTTTATCAGTGATGCTGAGCTGGAGATTCAGGAAAAGTTAATTCGAGATCTTGAACGAATTAGTAAACTTGCAGGTGAGATTAACTTCACAGAAGAAGGAAAAAAGCTATATACAGATTGGTACATTGAACAAGATACAAAGCTTAGTGCAGGTCAACCTGTCATTGAGGATTCTCGATTCGCTGGTTACTGCGAGCGTCGAGCAACTCATATACGAAAGCTAATGATTTTGTGTAGCGCTTGTCGTGGTGATGATCTGCTTATCCAGCCAGAGGATTTTCATAAAGCCCATAATCTGTTGGCAGATGTAGAAAAGAATATGGGCAAGACCTTTGGTGGATTCGGTCGTGCTAGGAATAGTGATGTTCAGGAAGATGTGAAGAATTACATTAAGCGGGTTGGTATTACTACCCATAAGAAATTGCTTACCATGTTCCATCGAGATATTGATGTGCAGTCACTTGCGGTTATTCTTGACACACTGAAGGGTATGGGAGTTATCAGTGTACAAGTCAAACCTGATATTGGTGAGAAAGTTTGTACCTGGCTTGGTGATGATGATTAGTAATGTCCCAATTTGGGACAACACTATAGGAACTATGTAGTAATGAAAAAGAAAAAATATACAAAACTTGAAATTGAGTCAGATGATCCTGTAGAAAGAGTAATGCCATTAGTGGAAGATTTACTAGATCATGACATTATTCCACTAATTAGACAAGTTCTTATAAAAAGAATTGGTCTGTACTTAGAAGAGATTAAGCAAGCAACAGGAAAATAATATGACTACAATTGCTTGGGATGGACAGATACTTGCGGCAGACACATTAGGAACTGGAAGTGCCTTTAATAGACGTATAGAGAAAATACATTGCCTTAAAAATGGAGTATACTTTGCTGGGGCTGGAGATTCTCAAGATATACTAATTGCTGCTGATTGGCTTAATAATTCTAAAAAAGATAAACCAGATCTTAATGATAATTTTGTAGGAATTCTTATTGATTGTGGAGTCTGCTACAGGGTAGAGAGTAAATTAGTTAAAATGCCTGTAAAAGAAAAACACCACTCCGTAGGAAGTGGTGCTTGTTATGCCATTACTGCTATGTACTTAGGTCAGGGAGCAATTGAAGCTGTGCAGACAGCTTCTATCTTTGATGAAAGTACTGGATTTGATACAACTTATATTAATGTGTTAAAGCCTGTTGTTGCCTAACCCAATCCTGCAAAGAATTCAATTGTGTTTCTGTTCCTGTGCAGATGGTTGCTTCTTTAATATGCTGGGATGCAACGTCTGAGAGGACAACTTCACTGGGACTTCCATTAGCTGAGCTGGCGGTTCCGGGAACTGACATTTGATTTGCTGAGTTCCACAACCTAACAAAGCCATTGTTAATAGTGCACTTGGAATCATCTTTAACATTGACATAAACAGGCACCTTCTTAATAATAGTATCACCTTTCTCTTTCACAACAACTATTCGATCTACATACTTGATGACTACTTCGGTAGTCACTTTTTTTGTGCTTGCGTTATATTTAACTTGAACTTTAGCCATACTGGCTATATAATTATCTCTACCTACTGTACGCTCATGCAGGCCAAAGATAAAGATGCTAACGACTATACATAGGAGTATAATCCCAATGTAAATAAACTTACTCTGCAGGTTTAACATCGACAGGAACCTTCTGCTGTTTCAATACTCGGAAGAATATACCCAGCCCAGCAAGTCCCCTAAGAACCCACTTAGCAGTAGATGGAATCTCATCTGCCCATCCCATACTTGCTATACCGTTATACACATCTGGAAATGCACCAACAGCGGCAAATGCCCAGACTGAGTACAACTTCCAAACCCTCTTAGCATCTTCTGCAAAAGTAAGTTTCATTTAATATCATCTGCTGCAAAAGAAAGGTTAACTGCAACACGCCTAGCCCAGCCACTACTATAATTCTTCCATCCCATAGTATCTGTCATGAACTTAAGTCTATATGAAGTATATTTAAGAAGAAGCTGAATGGGGTTAGAAACTGCAATAGCTGCTGACGTCTGCTGTCCCCATACTCCGTCCCCTAGTACTCCGGCCGCGCGCTGCAACCACGCAACGCTGCGGCTTACGCCAGAGTTAACGGCGCCATCAAGCACCCCGAAGGCCACAGCTTCCGGTAGGGTGTCGCCGTGGATCTTCAACCAGTAATCATTCCGATATATTTCAATAGCTTGTTCTCTTGTTAGATTAACTATATCTAACATCGGATATGCGGCAGCGGAGATACCAAACTTTGTTCCTTTAAGTGTCCCACCTCCAACAACTCCGTCAGTCCAGTTACCTGCATCGTGGCGATCAGAAGTGTAGCCACCCTCAGATGTTAGGATTCGATTTATGTATATAAGAAAACGATCAGACATTATGCAGTCTCCACTCCGCTGGCGTTAACAGTTGTACCTTTTGCTGCAATATTTGTTAGGGTGATTCGTCCAGTGGCATTAGTTGTATAGGCTGCTGTGAGGATGTTGTTGAGGTAAACAGCACTTACAACTGTTGGATATAAGCCGTCTCCCAGTTGAAATACCTTACTAATGCCATCACTCATACCAAGATACTGATGATCGAAAGTAAAAGTAGCTGTTGGTCTGGGCTGAGTCCAAGGTGGCATTTGAATATCAGGAACTCCCCGGACAAAGTCCTGCGGCTGTCGAGGTTCATTATGTTCAGGACATACATAGTAACCTTGCCAGTTTCGCACAAGATATGAAGCCTTCCTTTTGAATCCGCACTGGTAGCAGACTGTATTGTAATCTCCCAGCTGTAGGAAATCAAATCTACCCTTATGTGGAGAGCTCATAATTGCTGGGCCTTCTTGGTTCGTTCAGCCTTAGTCATATTTTTATTCTTGTAATACTCTGCAAGGAACCTACCAACAACAGGAATCATAGCTACTGCACGAGGATCACGGTTCCATAGATCATCCATCGCTTGATAGGGGATAGGAGGAGCAAGAACCTCTCCAACTGTTTGGAATAGTTGCCCCTTCGCTTTACTAGTACCTTCTGGATTCTTCCTTGTAGGGATAGCAGAACCAGTCGCTTTTCGACTGGCATACTCAGACCAGCCAAATGTCTTAAGCATGTTCAAAGGAATGTCGGACAATCGAAACTTAATAGGACGCCCGAGCATTACATCTTTGAGATCTTGTCCAGCCATGCCCGATACTCCCAGTGCAAGAGATAGAGCCGCAAGATTCTTAATACCCTTAGCACGATTACCTGTCTTAATTTCATTATAAGCATCTCGCCTGATTAGGTCAACCTGCTTTATCATGTAAGATTTAAGGGCAAGCAGATTCCGTCCATTAGGATTGTCTGCGTAGAATTGAGAGAACTCAAGTGAGTCAATAGGGTCAGATCGAGATAGCTCCATGTATGCTAGTGCTTTTGTATTCTCTCCAATCTTCTTTTCTTTTAACTCTTTTATAAGAGCAGGAAAGAGATCAGCAAAGGCTTGTCCGTATTTATCTTTAAGTTTCTTAACTCCGCTGACAGATCGAGCAAGATCACGAGCTTTAATAATAGCAGCATTTAGTTTAATGTCTTTATCAAACAGGTCAGAGAATTTAAACGTTCCCCACTTAAGCGCATCACGTAGAAATTTAGCTGAACGAGTTGTACCTACAAATTCTTCTGACATATGATCTGCCAATCCGAAGTCTTTTGCATTTACTTCTGATTTACCTGTAAGTTTTTTAATAGTAGCTTCCAGCGTTGGCTTCAATCCCTGAATATAGGCAGTAAGAATAGGTGTAGTAATCTGCTGAGCAGCAGAGAGCGGATTCCCAAGATAACCTGCCATTGTGATATTCTTAGCCGACTGAACAGTCTTATTCCCACCCCTTTCAAAGTTAACAAAAGCTGATCGAAGCATGCTGGATACTTCTGCTACATCATCAGTTGTAATCTTACCGCTTCTAAGCTCCTGCTCAACATACTTACCAATTGACTTATCAATGTCAGGAAACGTGATCCCACTCTCCTCCTTATTAACAAGATTCTTGCCAAAGAATTTAGCCATCTCAATATTCTTAACAGCCGTCCTTACATAGCTATGATAACTCTCAGCAAGGTTAGCATAGTACTTCTGATACTCCTCAGGAATTTCCTTAAACCTGCGCCTATAAGTATAGCCAGCTCGCACAGAATCAGGAGCTTTAGAATACAGAAAAGCTGCGATGGCCTTGTTAATTACTTCTGATTCATCTGCCTGTGATAGTGGATTGCCTGTATCCCTGAGTGACTTCCGATTAGCCTGATCCAACAATTGCTTAATAGCATCTGACTGTTCCTTACCCATCGCTTTGAAGAGGCCTTCCTTATCCTGCACAATGCGAGGGAAATAATCTTCTACAGTCTTCTTAATCATGCCAGCATCAGATATCTCAGTACCCAGGCCGTCAATAACTTTCTTAATAAGCTTCCAACTACCAATCAATTCAGGATCGCCTACAGCATCTAATAGTTTATCAGTGACGACTCGATTGCCTGATAGGATAGACCGTTGAATTACATCTCCGATTGCAGTAGGTAACTTATGCACACGAGAGAGGAACGGATAACCAGCATTAATAAGATCATGAGTTACAGTATTCCTTACTCGATAGTATTCTTTAGCACGAAAGTGAATAGCTTCCGACTTATTCTTAATACGAGTGGACATTACTCCAGCGACATGATCTACATCTGACCAGAGGTTCTTCCCACCTTTACCAGCAAGAAGAAATGCACCAGCCCCAAGCAGTGCTCCCCAAATAGGATGTTTCTTATTAATGTAAGCACCGGTAATCGTACCTGCCCCACCAAGAGCAAGCTTCTTCAGAAGATTAGGGTCAATACTACCACCTTGATTTCTTGGATTAATAATCTTCTTAGCACCAAGACCTTTCTCTAGGCTAGCAGCAATAGCATCTCTACCACGCTGAAGATACACAGTTGCAACTGGTTTGGTAATGCCAAGTTCATTTGCTACATCTTCAATTGATTTACCTTCTAGATCAACACCACTTACAATAGCTCTTTGCTTCTCGTTAAGTTTAGAGAATGCATACTCCAGTTGATGCTGAACTTCACTAGCACGTGCCATAGCTTCTGGGGTGTCATGAGTAGCAGATGCAATTTCCACACTGCTCTTAACTGGACTACTCTCTCCCTCCATAATATGTCCAGCACGAGCACTTCCAGTTCCCTGATCATTAAGATCATTGAACATAGAAGTTGTCTTAATCCTGCTATCACCAGCACGAAGAGCTTGCAACCCTTCATTCTGAGCAATGCGATATAGCCAGGTATAAAACTCCGAGTTGCCTTGAAACTTATTAAGATGATTGAAGGCTTGAATGAAGGCTTGCTGTGCGATGTCCTGTGCATCTACATTGGTCTTATTGCGAGTGGAGTGCATGAAGCTACGAACAGACCTTTCCAGGCGAGGAAAGTACTGCTTATACAAAGCAGTATAAGCCTTTTGATCGCCAGCTTTAGCTCGACTAATTACTTCAGCTTCATTAGGAAGTTTATTCTCTCTAAGAACAACTCCACGCAAGGTACTATCAGGAGTCAGGTGACCAGACTCAGCAAGATGATCTGCTACTGACTTCTCAGTAGGAACCTCCTCCGACAGCATCTGCTGCTTACCGAACTTAACAATCTGCTCCCCTGCTGGAGTATCCTCAGTAGTCTCAGGCATAGTACGTTGACGATGATTCTCGTCCATCGCATATCGTGTCTGTACGCTGCGAGATTCTACCTCTCCGGCAAGCTTACGATACTGTTCGTAGGCATTCTGCTTGACATTTTCTATCTCAGGGAGAATCTTCCCCATAGCGTCAAAGTCATCAGTGTTCTTTGCTTCCTGTAATTGAGTTATTAATTCCTTATACTTAGGATCTTTTACAAGAAACTCATTAAGGCTTCCGCCTCTAGCATGACCTTCTGAGAACTGAATGATGTGGTTTACTTCATGCAGCAAGATAGCTGGAAGTGATCCAGCCTTTCCTTTTCCTGTATAAGCTTCAGCCTTACTATTAAGAACAATTTCCTGCTTATTAGGATCGTAGTGACCCTTGGCATTCTTTGGCATATCCTCAAATCGAATAGCTATATCACCAATCTTCGGGTAAGCCTTCCACAGCTCTGGATGATTCAGAACATTCTTAACCTGAGTACTTCCGCCATTTTTAATCCTGCGGACAACGTCTCCCCTGATATGAGCTTCCGTATCAGGAATCTCAAACTTCCACTGTCCATCTCTACCTCTGTACCAACCAGTCTGATAGTAGATATCCTTCTTCATCTGGGCAGGATCGACTATAGAATCCCTGCCCATTGATTCCAGTTGTTGAGCCTGCTCGAGCCTACCCAGATGAGCCGTTGCAGCTCCTTTACCTCCAATAACTCCTCGCTCACGTCCGCCAATCCCTCTGCCAATACTTCCACCAGCGGGGACAAGGAGACCCGCCAGCGCTCCAACAAGTCCACCAGCTGCGCGATGGTCAGGGCCTGCAAGGTATGCTCCACCTGCAGCTCCAGCTGCGGTGATGCCGAATCGAGCGAGGAGTTCTGGATTAATACTGCCACGCTGTTTAAAGGAAGGATTCCTTCTAGCAATCTTTGCCATAGCTTGCTTAACTGCAGGCAGATCATCAGAATGTGCGGCAAGCATAGCATCTTCCGCATCAATCTTATCCTGTGCAGTGCGCATGTTATCTTCTGCAATTGCTTGCGCGTGCGTATCAGTTAAATCAGTTTCTTCCTTTTGCTTAACTGCATTTTCATAATCCTTCTGATACTGTGCTCGACGCTCCTCAGCTGTCTGTGAGTAAGCTTGCTCGACCTCATTCTGTTTAGCCTGTTCAGCCGAGCGTCGCTGAGAGATTTCAGCTTGTTGTTCTTGGTATCTAGCGTGCAGGTCAGCTGTCTCATTAGCCTTAAACTCCAAGTAGTCTGCATACTCACCAGCAGTCTTGAATGCTGATTTCACATCAGCTCTACGTTGCTTAAGATATGCTTCTTTATCAGTCTTGCTGGTAATGCCAAGCATATCGTTAATGCGCTGCTGTACATCAGCGGGAACAGATTTATCACCTTTTACAGCAGCTTCAATAGTTGCATCATAAGCTGCCTGATCCTTTAATATATCCTTAAGTGTTCCGTTAAGCTTAGCAGCATTAAGATCAGCTGTCTTAGCCTTAGCTCCATTATGAAGAATGCCACCAAGAACACCTCCCATAATAGCACCAGCAGTGGCAGAGAATCGAAGCTCGTTAGCATCAATACCGCCAGTGCCTCTATTACTCTGATGGGCAGCGTCGATAGCACTATTAATAACTGCGCCTTCCCCAGCTGCAAGACCTGCCTTAGCTGTAACGCGGCCTAGCTTCGCGGCCGCCCCTACAGCTTCGACTCCGCGCCCAAACTTCGCAGCGCTGGCCCCCGGAATGATAGCCAGCTCAGGGTCTGCTGTTAGGCCATTAACAAGGTCTGCAACAAATTTTCCTGGATCGGTTTTAATAGCCTTTGTCGTATCTTCAAACTTTGATTTTAAGCTTTCTGGTACATTGGCTTTCAGCTCCTCCATATGAGCTTTTGCTTCAGCTACCTGGATAGGGGAGTAGTCATCTGTGTTAGATATAATATGAGCACTTTGAATGTATTTTTGTACTTGATCATATTTAAGTTTTTGCTGATTGGCCTGATTACCAATACCAGAGATAATTTGATTTAGGGAATTATCTTTTAAGAAACTTTCAAGAGGATTTTTGATCGATGAAAGGAATCCTGTCTTCTCACTATCAGTAACATCCTCTGGAGAGGGCTGGCCATATCCAGGAGGAAGTGTTGTAGCCATCTTTCCGAAATCATAGTAACCAGTATCTTCAATTGATGTACCTGGAATTGCAGCAAGAAGAAGTTCTTTCGCTGTTAATTTTCCTTTATTAATCTTATCCCAAGCAGCACGCTCCTCGGTAGTCATAGGACGCCCTGGAGTTGTTTCTTGATCAGGCTTATTAAATCCCTCCTTAATACGACTGAACTCATCTATAAGAGGTTGAGATACTCCTTTTAGAATATTCTGAAGAATACTATCGTTATTGTCGGAAGGTTTAACAGTGCCACCAAAGGCATCAGCAAGACTAACTTTCTTAACCCCATGAGCCTGACTTGTAGCAGGATCAACAAGGCCTGGCATATTTATGTCAGCTCCATTAGCCAGATCAGTTTTCATCTGATTCATTGTATCAGGATCAGTTGAGAAGTCAGCAGATTTTTGCATCTGTCGAATGATACTATCTACTTGTTCTGGGGTACGCATCTTGTTCCCAACTGGAGTTGCTCCAGCAGGAGGAATCCCCATAGCGTCTTGTAAAGATACAACTGGCATTTATATCTCCTGCTGTCCCAATTTGGGACAACACTTAATCGGGAACATTAAAGTTAGTACCATCCCACTGACCACGACCCTTAACAGTGATATACCAACGGCCTTTTTTCAGGGAAGATGGATCAATCTTATTATCAGTTACTGGGAGTGGAAGGGCATCATCAGGAGTTTTTCCCATTCCATTGAACTTAACAGAGTCATCATCAAAAGGATTAAACCGGCCAGCCTTATGGATATCCCAGTCACCTGCATTATTACTCTCAGCTACTGCTCGATTGACAGCAGTCTGCCAAGTTAATCCTTTATTACCCTGTACAAGTGTCTGAGCTCTAGATGCAATATCCTGAGCACCGGCATCCAAAGCTTCTGTATCTGTTGGAGGCTTACCATCAAATATCTGATTTACAATCGCAGCTTGAACAGACTTAATCTGAGGACCTGTAGGAGCTGTAGCAGCTTTACCTGTCTTTTCATCCAGTGTATTCTTACGTTTAGTCTCCTCTAGTCTAGCTCTTTGAAGGCCAAGGCTGGTAGCCTTATATTGAGCATCTACCGCGTTACGCTGCTGAGTAAGTTCTTGATTACCTGATAACAGCGTTAACTGGGCCTTATCCTTAACAGACATAGCGGAGTCTGCAAGATGCTGAACAGCTGCTGGGTGGTAGGGAATCTTCTGAAATGTCTGCAATTGTTCAGGAGTAAATGCACCAGAATCAGCAAGTTGTTGCTGTGCCTGATTCCACTCTTCCTGATTAGTAGCAGAGCCAAGTGTACGTCCAAGCATATCAGACTGCTTAAGCAATGTTTCCGCAGCAGATTCCTGCTGTTTAATTTTACTTGTAGCTGCAGCTTGTTCATCCTTACCAATGGTGGCCCCATTCTTATAATACTCCATAGCCATCTTTGGGGCGCCAAGCTGCATTAATTTCTGTGCAGTTTGTAAGAAAGCACTATGCATACTATCAGTGGTATTTGCATTAGGATCAGCAGTTGGTACGCTCCCTTGCCCGAGAGAAATTTTACTCATCATTTGACGAGCTTGCTGATCCAACTGCTGATCTTGTTTATCCTGCTCATCAACTCTTTGAGCTTGTCCAATAGCAAGTGCATTCATCTGCACCTGCTGATCGTTTAGCTGACTCTGCTGAAAAGCTTGATCTCCAGCAATTCCGAAACCTACTTGATTTGCCATAATAACTCCTTAAGCTCCAGTTACCGGAGGTGGAGTAGATGCAGGAGGGGCATTCCAGGCCTTATATGCTTTCTGTCCCCAATATACAGCAGAGTTAATTAATTGAGAATTATTGTCAGCTCGCGTTTGTGCTGCTTGATTTGCAAGATCAGCGCTACCACCAGCAGCTGTTGCTGGATTCTGTCCGGCCCCACTTGTCAGCGCAAGGTTATTAAAGGCCTGCTGATATACATCTCCTCCAGCTTGAGCGGCAGCAGCAAGAGCATTACCACTCCCTGTATAACCCTGCGCAGCCATTGTTCTAGCAGCAGCATCTAATCGAGCTTTATATTCAGGAGTTGTAGTAATACTAGTAGGATTACTCATTAATGAATTAAGTTTTTCAGCGGCAGATGCTCGATACGGAGCATAAGGATCGGCGGCAGCTTGGTACTGACCAGCTGCTTTTGCCTGTGCTTTCTGCTGCTGCTTACTAGAAAGATACCCACCTACAACTGTTACTGCTGCCGCTCCTACTGCTACCCAAGCCATTAGATAACTCCCAGAAGCCTTTTCATACTAGCTTCATCTACCAACAAATTTCCATCAGTATCTCGAAGATCTTCTTCCGAGATAATGAGCTCTTCTTCCAAGGCTTTCGTATCTTGAGTGTCGGTAGGATGAACAGTTACCCAGCGAGTATCTTCTACAATGTAGAGGACTTTCTTTACTCCGGCTTTGCTAAGAAATACATCACCGGCTTGTACCTCTGATATACTATCGTCGGGATTAATAAGACGCACAACACCTTGAGTAATAATATTAAAGTGTTCAGTCCTATGCATCTTACCGATGACAAAAGTACCAGCAGGCATAAAGATTTCCCTCATATAAACATGAGGAGCAAAATGGTGCTGCACAGGCATGGGAACTGCTGGAGCATTATCTCTAATAATATCCTGCATAGCAAAGATTTTAGACAGACTATCTGCGTCACCAGAAGTTTTCTTTGGAGGAGGTGTAATAATAATCACACTATCAGGAGTTGGGCTGTCCATTTTTCTTTTCCTCTGGCTTCAACTGCGGAGCCATCATATATATAGCATTTAAGTATTGACTCTGCTCATCTTGCTTTGTCTCAATCTTTGACATTCTTGAGTACATACTAAGAGAGAGCGCAATAGTAATACCAAGAGTTATTGAAGCTACAAAGAACAAAATAAGAGCGAAGAATCCACCAGACTGTACAACAATAGTAGCACTACCAACTGTACTATTATTGCTATCTACTTTTTTAATACCGGTTAGCCAACGATTCCCAAGGATTTCCAATCTATCTAGCTGCTCCTTTAGTTCACTCTCTTGTGATACCATGAAGGCTCCCCTTAATCTCATGAACCATACCAAGAATCTTTTCAACTGTTATTTTTACAGCGTCTAGATTATTAGTACTCTTAGTGTAAAGAACTTCAAGCTCAGCTTTCCTTGCATACTCCTTTGCGACCTCTTCTCTAAATCGCATATGAGCTAACCACAATCGCCATACTGCACCTACAAGAGCTACAATAATAGCCTCAGATGCCCATAGTAAAAAATCTGCTAGCATATAGCGTACCTAATATATTAATAAAAGTAATTAATGATTTCCTGCATTATAATGATTTAATACTTGAGCTGATGTTAGAGTATATGTATATAGGGCAAGATTGGATAGATAACCAGCTATAGTAAAGGATGTATTTCTAGCTCCTATAATACCCACGCCGCCAGAAGAACTTCCGGGATATACATCTGTCGATGATGCGCGCAAGATACCATCTATATAAATAAAATTTCCTGAAGCTGATAAGGTAGCAACTAGATGGTGTGTTACATTGTTAGGAATATAGGATAGATTTGCAGTAGCATGGCCAGTACCCCCCCAAATAATGGTAGGACCTGGGGTACCATTTATTAGGTCAATTGAAAAATCATTAGGGAAGTTCATAGACATTAAGGCTTGACTGGTACTAGCTCCAGTAATCTTAAACCAACATTCAAAGGAGGCAGTATTACTAAGAGTAATAGTGGTATAAGATAGATGATTAGGATTGGTTCCTGGAAAGGAAAAACAAGAGCCTAGCGCACTGTATAGGGCAATCTCATTTGGTATTACCCCAGAGGGAAAAGTAGCATTTATTCCACTAACAATATCTATAGCAGGACTAGACGTATCATTTAACGGCCAGTAGCAATGAGGAGTATCTGATAATATAAGCGACCGATAAGAAATTCCACTTCCTAGCAATAGGCCTGCATGCCCTTGTATAGAAGTCATCAGGAAAATGCCTTAGCAAGTGTGGCATTCCAAGTAGTACCTTGATCAAATGTAGTGATTGCTAATACATCTTTTGTGGAAAGAACAGTACTTACAGTTCCAGCAGTTCCTCCTGCCCACTTAAAAGATGCTGGCCATGTAACTGTATGGGCAGTTGTAGCATCTTGTGTAAACTTAATCATAAGAGTACGGGCATATCCAGATGCTGGAAGATTACTGAAAGTAATTGAAGTTACATTAGCGCTAATAGAAAGAGTAAAATAATCTCCTAGATCGCAATTAATTGCTACTACACCGGAAGATATGGATAGTGCAACAACAGCATCAGGGATATTAGAAGAGATAAGAAATACATTACCACCTATAGGAGCAATACTATTAACAGTAGATACAGAACTAGCACCGGCAACTGGAATACCTCCAGCAGTAGTGCCGTCACCTATATATACTGCCCCTAAGTCAGTATCATAGCAAAACTCTCCTATAAGCATAGTGACAGCAGTACGTTGAGCAGTTGTTCCTCGTGCTACTTGAATAGAACCTAAAAGTGATATGCTCATACTGTTATAATTCCTGCATCATAGGAGTCAGTACTACGAAAGGGAAGTGATCCTCCATCAATAGTATCATCATAGGTAATATTAATACTTCCTCCATCAAGAGCAGTAATTCCAGCGCCTACTGCTCCTCCAGTACCATTACTGATAGCATAGATACGTCCATCAGCACCTACTGTTAAATCTGTTATTGTATAACTTCCTGGGGTAATTCCAGTATCTACTAAATCAATAACTGGATTACCAGATATACCATCACCATTAACTACACTAATTCTATCCGGCGTTCCCTCAATAACTCTGCCATTTACAGTTCCATCAGTACCTATAGATAGAAAACCGGAGCCAGAGAATCCAGCAAGATTAGCTATAAGATCATTGATTAGGTTAATTTTATCCCGAATCTGAATAAACCATCGAATCCAAGTTACGCTAACTTGTTTACTATCCTTTGGAAACTTCTCAAGAATATCAGCCTTGTTAGGAACAGGTGGAATTGGCCGTGTGTTATCAGGCATTATAGTGTACCGATATCATACTGAAGTTCAATAGCCTTCAGGCGCAGACGACAATCTTGTGCATGCTGAAACTTGTAAGCTCTCTTACGAAAAGTTCCGTTATTATTAAGCTGTGGATTAGCCTGTCCTAAATTAACCTGACGAGGCTTACTCCAAGTCTGATAATCATCATCTGACTTACTAACAAGAAGAATACTTCCAGTTTGTTGATCCCCGACAAAGTTCATAATCATATTACTCTTATTCCGATGAGTATTAGCATCGAAAATAGGAGTAACAATCTCAACTAGAATTACATCATTTAGATCTTTTGTATAGTCAGAACTGGCATAATAAAGTCTACCATTAGTTTCGTGCTGTAGAATATGTCTCCCCTGTGCATCGTAAGTAGACGCAACAATTGGGAAGTAATTACCATTGGCATCTGTCCACTGATGCCAACGATCTTCTACAATGTCATATGCTAGAGTTAGATTAGAATTCTTAAAAGTCACTACATAAAAATTATGACCATCTAACTTAAGCTGCCAGCTCATCATAACAGATGTATCAGCATCAGCCAGAAGCTTATCAATATACTTAGTAGATATAATACGAAAGGCAAGCTGTGCCATCATACCTACCTGCACTGATGCCGTCTTATTAGTTGTTACCCAGAAAAGGGTATCATCAATACTCTGCACACTATCAGCATTAGTACAACCATAACTGAGCTTAGAACCTTCAACAGGTCCAAGAGGCGATCCAACAGCATTACCTGCATCAAAGAATACTTCGGTTGACCACTGCTTAAGGGCAATAGCATATACAAGTTGTTTAGCCATGCATACACCTCCATCTGGCTCAATCTGAGCACGGATGAAGTTAAGTGCGTCCCAATCACCAGTAACACTTACTGAGTTAATAGCACTTCCCCAAATTACAGAGAAGAGGTCCATCACATACTCAGGTCCGTTAAGATATGCCCAGCCTTTAACAGTTGTTTCCGGGTATGAGATATTAATAGAATGAAGGTTTGCAGTAACTCCACCTACATCCCAATAAGCATACCCCTGCTTACCATTGTTAAATACAAGCTTAGGAATAGCTCCCAGAATAGATGACCACTGATAAGTACCTCCAGTTACATTAAGCCCAGTACCTACAGATACACCGTCCCTATATAAGGTACCATTAAAGATAGTATATGTATGTCCTTGCCAGAAGTAGGCACCTTGGCCAATCTGTCCATCTGCAATTACACCAGCAGATGCCATCCCAGGCCTCTTAATAATATACAACTCTCCAGTAGCTGGATCAGTCTCTGTATAGCAGTTGACAAGCTTAGCATCCTTGTTAGTACTACTATCACGATTGGAAGTAGATACTACAAGAGGTAGCCTGGGAGGGAGAGCAACAGAAGGCCACTGAGTCATTGGAACTTACCATAGCCATAGATCATACGCTGATCAATTGAGAAGCGAGTAACTGTATCCTCCACATCCCAATCTTCCAGAGCTTCCCTAAAAGCAGTAGCGCGCTGAGCACAGCGAGTCATGATAGCTTCTGGCTGTCCTGTAGCTAGATCATCAGCAAGTCCCCAACGAAGTGCAATACGCCACTCAGACGGAAACATCATATCAGCTTCCAAGTTAATAGGATTGTCTACTTGTACTTGAAGAAGCACGTGAGCAGTATTGGTAGCCTCTTCTGTATCTGGAGTATTCCAGAAATATACTTCCAAAAGATCAGACTGCTTATTGGTGAAGTAAGAGCTAATAGTCCCATTATTCCCAGATACTTGAGACAAACGCATCCACTCATCCCAGGACAATGATACAAGTGGACGCTTTACAAGTCCAGAAGTTATAAGAACATAAGCCTGAAGGATACGTGATGGCTTAGCCATCACAATATCCCCAGTTAATCCCATTGTATATTTCTGCTGTCCAGCTACCAAAGTGATAGCTTGATCTACTAACAGAAATAGTTTAAGTCCCTGTGTCTGCCACAGATTAATTACGTCACAAAGACGCCGCATCCCCTCAGTGAGTTGCTCACTGTTAGGCTCCTCACCTAATCCAAGAAGGCCCGCATCATGGTAGGCATCATAGATAATGCCATAAGGAGTATTGGAAACTGGAGCTGTCATAATAGCTCCTTACATCGGGTTAACAGGATCAGACTTGATAAACTCAAGATATAGAGTATATGGGGTAGTAGCTGCTGTAGTAAGAAGTACATCCCCTGTTACTCCAGTGCCAGCATTATTAGGAATACCTGCAGTAGACTCAAAGCACATATCAGCATCATTGCTACCAGACAAATTCAGTAATACTACATCAGTAGTAGCATCCCAAAGCAGCTGCATAGTAGCCGCAGGATCTAGGCTGTATGTTAGTTTCTTAAGACGAACCCTTGTACAAGGTGGATCAAGCATAGATACGTCAACAAGAAGGCTAGCAGCCTCAGCCACAGCCCCATCAACCTTAATAATATAATTTCGAAAACCATCTTCGATTACTTGAGTAGAGAACGCCATGATTAACGCTCCTGAGCAGCAAGTTGAAAATCAGCAGTCATAGTACGAATAACAGCGGTACTAGCCTGCACAACAAGAGTAGGATTCAAAAGACCTGCTGGTGGGGTAGCAATACTTGTAGCATAAATCTTAGCTTGCGGCCCAAGAGTTGCAAAATCTTGACGTTTGGCGCCAATTAGATTAGTACCACAGAAGATATTCACATTACCAAGACGATCTACAACAAAGCCAAGATCAATATCGGTGGCAGCGACGGCGACAGTAGGAAGAGTCACAACTGCCTGAACAGCACTGCCAGACATTACAGTAAAAGTGATAGCCGTAGCACCAGAAGCTTTCTTAAAAAAGAAGCCGTTAGTAACTGTAAGAGGAGTAGCACTAGTCTGAATCAGACCTACCTGTACTGTAGATAGCGTGGCACTATCCAAGTTAATACGAGTAAGATATGCAAGCTTATTACCAGCGATATAAGAGAAACCAGCAGCAGGTTCCTGCATAGATACAAAATCAGATATAACACCAGTAGTAGAAAGGATAACACGACCGCCAACACCAGCTACTGATGCAACTGATCCGGTAGCTGCAGTTACCGTATAACCACCTACATCATAGGGAAGAAAATCATCCGCATAAGTAGCATAGAAGAATGGGTCAGGGATACCGATCATGCCAAGAGGCTGATAAGATGCATCCTGAGTAACGCCAGAGGTGAAGCGAGTGGGAGAGCTGCTCATACTATATACTCCAAGTGATAACGCCAATGTTAGGCGGGACTTGCATCCCGTTATACTTGTGTCCCAAATTGGGACAATAGTATGGGGGAGTATTACCTCCCCCACCACTACTTCTTACTTACCTTTTTTTACCACCGTGATAGTTCTTCATGCCTGGAGCTGCGCCAGCTTTTCTTGCAAGATTTCCAATAACACCACCTGGAACTCCTTTAGCCTTCAACTGCGCAGCCCTACCGCCATAACCTAACTTATTAGACTTCCCCTCAAAGGTGCCAGATTTCTTAACACCTGCCATGACAGTTTCTCCTATTACGGGCCATTAGAACCAAAGATGCCACGGGGATCAGTAGCACCAACCGAGAAGCGCATGTAGGTAGCCGCTTTCGCATTCTTCGTATCAAAATCGTTGTCCTGATCAAACTCAGGCTTGCAACGCCAGAAGAACGTCATACCATTCGGAATGTTAGTGCGGACAAACCAAGCAGATGGATTGGTGAAGTAGTGATTCACCTTAATGCCTTCAGGGAAAGCATTGGTGGCCTTAAGCACGTTAATCGCATTGTTAGCGGTATCATTCTGCAATACCGACTTCAAGATACGATTCGCGTTGTAGAACTCCTGCGGAGCAATATGCAAGGACTTAGGCATCACAGCAATCTTCAAGCCACGATCATTAGTGGCATTCATGATCTGAATGTTGATGTCCTCCAAGGATGCCTCACTCAGATCAGCACCAGGAGTCAGTGCATTACTGAAAGTACCGCCAGAAGCATTAACATGAGCAGCACTGATAAGAGGCTGACCATCGGCGGTAGTAAAGTATGTACCAGTAAATCCGTCGTTATAGATCAGGGCAGCCACATTCTCTGTAGTCTGATTGATAGAGAAGGCATTTGCCTTCGCACGACGCATGGAGACTTCCTTGTACTGATTATCCTGTAGCTCCTCATACGTGACAATATAGCCAAGAGCATATGCGATATGCGCATAGGTAGTCACCCAACCTTGCTGCTCAGAATCATAGGAAATACCTTGACCTTGCCCCTTAATTGGGGCCAGCCCAAAGCCAGTTACCTGAACATCCTGCTCATAGGCCTTGGTGGAAGTATCCATATCATACAGATCGGAATACTCAGTAGGATGAGCGTCATATACCTGACCCCAGATAGCATGAATACCAGGCCAAAGGAGTTTCGGATGAGTACCAGTATTGATTACGCCTGCCATAACTTACTCCTTAAAGACCCGCGTTGCCGAGATAGAACTCGGAGTTATTGATCTTGACCAGCCACTTAGCATACTGCCCAAAAGCATTATCCTGTCGCTGAGCAAGGCCCAACAAACGGACCTGCAAGGTGTTAGTAGTACCCTCAGTAGAGTTGTCAAGCTGCCAACCTGATACAAAACCATTACCAGTGCCAGAAGCAAGATTGCAGTTCAAGCCAACCTCAGCAGCAGTAAACGGAGTACCAGTACCGATCTCCTGAACTTCAAAGATCATATTAGGATCATCACAGACAAGAGCATACCAAGTCTTAGTCTGAGCAGCTGCTGGACGATAGGTAATGTCCAGATTCTGTGGATTAGCAATCAAGCCTGGACTAGTGCCCAAGCCTACAATCACACCTCGGATAGCGCCAGTAGTAGCTGCAAGAGTAATACCTGCAATACCCTGGGCATCAGAAGTACCGCTACTAATAACAGGATCACCGATATAAAGCGCTGTGGTATACGCTGATGCAATGGAATACAACTGGACCTGCTCATTGAAAGGAGCACCAAGGATGCTACGTACAGGAGACAGGCCGGTAGGACGATTGGCGTTAGCCATGTTTACGTTCTCCGCTTAGGAACAAAGAGGTCAGGTACCTTCCCTTTAAGGGAACTTCCTGGCTGTTCAAAACCATGATACTTCTTACTACCATCAGCTCTCGTTTCTCCTGACCTGCCTTCACCAATCGTTCCTCCGCGTAAAGCAGTTGCTACGTCATCAGTACTTGCGTTAACAATAGACTGCGCGTAATCAAAATACTCCATTGGACACTCCATTAAGTACATCCGACCTGGCTGACCTGTTGTATCAAGTTCACCGCCGGAAATAATACTTACACGAGTACCAAGATCAGTATTACCAGTCTGATCTGAGTCTCCACCCAGATCAAAGTTATTGATACTTCCTTCCTCTAACTCTTCAGGTTCTACAAAACGATAACCTGCTTGCTGCGCCCGAGCAATACGCTCAGGAGTACCACGAAACCAATGCCTATGAAAACCATCCCTTTCAGGAACTTGCAATCGCAGGGTTGCACTTGTCATCGGGCGATAGCCCTTGGGAAACTCTACACTACCGTTTGCAGGATTGTTCTTTAACTCAGCCATTTTGCTTCTCCGAAATTGAGAGGAAATTAGTTTGCATCTTTATAGTAGATACGGGCATATTCCGTCTCCCAATCCTTTTGAGTAGCAAACTTCTTATCTTTACCTACAAGGTATGGAGCATCCTCCATGCATGCCTGTTTAGCCTCCGTAGGAAGTGATGCGAAGCTCTTGGCTCCGGCACGAGCTGCGCTACGGCCTCCGCTACCCCCCTCCACCCTCGCACTACGGTTCGGCGGGGTGGATAAGTCGGCGGAGCTATCATCCAACATTGCTAGACATTTATCGAAAAAGGCTCGGCCTTGAGTCTTGTCGCCATCTTCTCGTAGGTCTTCCGCAATGCGGACAAGTGCTTTTGTTCGTTTCTTATTTTCGGGATTTGTAGTATCACCAAACCACGGGTTCTCCTGATTCCACTCAATGAACTGAGGATCAAGATCAGTGGTTGTAGCAGGTTTCTTATCTTCTGGTTCTTTCTTTTCTGCAGCGGTTTGGCTGGCTTTCAGTTCATCCAATTTATCCTGAACTTCAATTTCAGCGTCTACATCGCCGTCATTTCGTGCCTGCTTCAACTGCTCTACCAGTTCTGCCTTTGCAGCAGTAACCGCACGCTTGGTAGCTTCTGTGTAATGAGCATCCAGACGTTCGATAGCCTTTTGGGCATTTTGCAGTTGTGTCTGTAATGTACCAATTTTTTGATCTCGTGTCAAGAGTTCATTTTTCAGACGGACATTGTTCTGTTTGAGTATGGGCATCAAGTGACGACCACGCTCTACAAATGCTTCAGCAGTCTCCCAGTTATCCTTTGCGCCTTTGAATTCCTCTTCTGGAACCCATCCAAGGAGACGAGCTTCTTGTTCTACTTCCTGACCGCTGTCAGTATCAGTATCTTCATTCTCAAGACTCATGACTTAGCTCCTCATTATCTACCAGTGCAGCAAAGATATCTCGATCGTTTACAAAGCGGTACTGTTCACCATCCAAAGTACCTTCTGCCATATATCCACTGAACTTAGATACTAATACCTTGTCACCGACTTTAGCTCGTGGTTGAGGTTCATCATGCCACGCAGATGGGCCTATGGCGACAACTTGTGCCCGCTGCTCCAACATCTGAGATCGGCTCTTCACTTCATCGGGCAGCTGAATGAGTCCTTGCTGTCGCTCAGGTGTATATGGTCGAATAAGGATAGCTCGGCCAAGTGGAAATAGTCCTGAATTATTCATCACTGATTCCTAGAATATCTTGATAATCTAAATCGAGAATCATCTGGTAGGCACTACAAGCCCCAGTTGCTCCCGCGTTCTTAACTGCCATTGCCATATCGAAGCTGTCACTAAAACTACCGTTAGCCCATTGCTCTTTTAGCGTTTCCCTTCGCTTCCTCATAACTTCCATAACCAGCTGAGTCATTCCCTGTCCCTTCCAGCTGTCAAACTCTTCCTCACTCGGCATTGCCCTTGTTTGCGTTTGCACCTGATTCATTATTCATAGACTCCATCATAGCTTTAATTTGCATTTCGATCTTATCATTATTGTTCTTCAATGCTCCAAGCGCAGCATTGAAGGCCTGAATACGCTGATTACCCGGAACAGCGTTTGCATTAGCAAGGAAGAGCTGAGCCTTCGCTTCAATTTCAGCAATCTTAGATTGATTGATTGCCTGCTGTTGCTGGGCATCAAGGATTGCTACTTGCTTATCAAACTCCATCTGCTGAGTGGCAAGTTGAGACTTCATCTGTTGGATCTGAACCTTCACGTCAGGAAGTGGAGGTGGTAGATTAGCAGTACCCGGATATACTTGATCTATGTTATCAATGCCCAGTGTACGAAGGAATATCTTCTCCACAGTATCCGCATCATAACCAGGATTTCCCATCGCTGCTTGCTTTAACAGATTAGCCTGTGCAAATCGGGCAGCATCAGATGTGATAGTGGGATCAGCAGCTGGAATGATAGAAGAGGGATCACCAGTAAAATCCTCACGGGCAATCGTCTCACCAGGCCCGCCGAAGGGCATACTAACTGGCAAGTAGATTGCATTCAACTGGAAGCCCTTCTTAAACTCCTGCTTAAAAGATCGCCAGATACGCTTGAAGATAGCAGAGTAAATCTTCTGCCCCTGCTCAACCATCGCCCTGCTAGTCTCCGCAGGAGTATTCTGACCAGGATTCTCCCCGGCCATCATATCGGTACTACCACTTACCCTATTGGAGTAATCAACGATGAAACTGAGGAGTTGAAATAGCACCGCTGATGGTTCTCGTACTTCCAGCGGGACAATTGACTTCCTGAGATCATCTCCTGTGGAGTCAACTCTTTGCCATCCAAAAGGAGCAAACTCATAGACACCACCTCTGATCTTTGCACCTCTTGCAAGAAATCCGCCAGCAGTGTTAGAAATAGTTCCGGCATCGAAGAGTTGATTGATAGCACTATCGACTGATTCATTTAGAGGCCCCAGGAGTGTGCCAAACCCTATATCCATGATACTCCCATCAGGGGAAGGGATAAAGGGAATCTTGGTGAAATATTCAGTTGCATTAATCCTTACAATCTCGCCTTGCTTGTTCCTTTCAATATCTTCTTCACGCTCAAAGCGAACAGTGATGCGAACAACTGTCTTGGATGACTCCTCAATGGTGATAATGTAAGGCTCATTATAACCATCTCCGTCTAGATCAAGGAGACAATGCTGCTCAAGGAACATAAAGGGAGTATTGTAGTTAGGCTGAGGAGGAGTAGCTCCACCACGCTTATCTGCACGCTGCTGACCTGGGGTCAGATTATTAACTGCATCAGCCTTGTACCAATCATCTTCAAGTATATCAGCAAAGATACCTCGCTTACACCTCTCATATACTTCATTACGAAAGAGAGGAATACGATGAGTCTTGGTAGGACAAGTTTCAACTGACTTGGCATAGTAGTCCAGTACAAGGTCTTGGGCCAAAACAAAATTACTTAGATTGTGGCCAACACTAGCCTCATAATAAGACTTTTTCCAACCCACACCTACAATTGCAGTTGATAGAAGTGATCGATCCGTTTGCTCTTCCCAACTCTCATCCTGCTCAAGATACTGCCAGGACATAAACTTCCCGATACGGCCGGCACGAGCAGTAATACTTCCATCAGGGTCAGAACCCATTGTCCTGCAGTGAACAAGAGAGCGTCCATTCACAATAGCAGGATATGCCCGAGCGTGAAACTGTAAGCAAGCGATAGTAATAATGGGAAACTTAACATTGGAGCAACCCTGCCAAGGAAAAGTTTTCTGCTCTTGAACTTGCATAGCTAAATCCATAGCAGCTTGCATCCTCCTACTCCAACCTTCCCTGGATGTAACATCCCGATCATAGCACTCCCAAGCCCACGCACCAATCTTCTTCAAATCATCTTCAGAGAACCGGTCACATAAGTTTGAGGATGCAATAGCTGCAGCATCCAATTCAATGTAGCTATCAAGTTCCAACATATCATTTAACCCTGTACTTACCGGCGCCCATCGTAGACATAGTCTTCCTAGCAGTATTCTTCCTCAAAGTAGGCCCGATAGGAGGAGTTGGAGTGTACTGCTGAGGAGTAGGAGCATTACCCTGCCCAGTGGAGTATCCTACATAGCCAGAAGGAGTTCTAGATGATCGGGGTATAATGGTGTCATTCTGGTTAACAACATTTGTACGTCGCTTCTGTCCAACACCAGTAACTTTACGAGCAATAGGATCAAGCTTCATGCCAGTACGTGCAATAGGATCAACTTTCGTCACGACCTTTGCAACTTTCTTAACATCCTTAAAAGGTTTCTTAATCATCTTCTTGAGGAATCCCATAACACTTCTCCTATATTATAGACGTGTCCCAAATTGGGACATAACTTAATACCCGGTACAGCTACGTTTATCAAAACCTCTTGCATTGTGTCGCATGACTTCCTCTTCTTCTTCCTCGAGGAAATCATCTTCTTCTACTTCTGGCTCCTTATCCAATCCAAGACAGAGAGTGGCGGTAGAGTCAAACTGATCATCTGCCTTGGCATCACTTACTCCGGTGAACATCAGAAGTTCATGTTCATAAGCTGGATACCAATCAGCCTGCTTATTAAATAGAACATTTCCCGCTTTCATTCTTCGCTGAAGGGAACGTCCTCGAACTGCCTTATCCTTCTGTGGATGGAGTACGACAAAATTAATATAAGTATCCCGAGCATCCATTTCCTTTACAATAAAGGGATAAACTGACAACCAAATCTGTCCACCCTCAACAAAGAATATCTGTGGACGCCACATAGCGTTGATAAGAAAAATCTCATCAATCCACTCACCAGTGTCCCACCTGTTAACCCTCTGATCTACTATATTAACTTTCTTACTAACACCAACACCGCCAACTGTGAAGGACGTCCGGTTAGCCATATCCCTCTTACTGACAGCAAAATCTGCACCTACATAAAATAACTTCTCCGAATCAAGATCATCCGGATGCATAGGGATAAAGTGTTCCTTTTTAAGGTAGGCATCATTATTATCCTGTGGAGTGTTTAAGAACTCTTGAGAGTAACCACCGGCATCACCATCTTCCTCAAACTCCTCCTGTCTTGCCCTTAAATCCTCCTTCGACCAGCGCTGTGGCCAGAGGATATTGGAGAAGTCAGAATAACCTTCATGGGCTTTGAAGAATAGATGCTTCCATGTTTTATTCTTTACCAACCTTGATAGCAAGGAATCTTCATGCAGAACAGTCCCATGTACTCTAATCTTACCAGACTTGGACAATGCTTGCTTAGCCGCTCGAAAGAACCACCGCCTAAACTTTGCTCTTCGATCCTTATTCTCAACTTGCTCATCATCTTCCATGTCATCACAGACAATCAAGTTAGGTCGCTTACCCTTCCACATAGCACCGCGAATCTTCTGCTCAGCACCTCTAGCAAGAACGCGTGCCCGGTGACCATCATCGAAAACTACGATGATCTCAGTCTTCTGATCTGAATCAAAGTGATGTACACCAAACTCCGCCCGCAAATCCTGATTAGTATGCAACTCCTCAGAAATATTGGAAAGTTGCTCAGCTGCCTTATCTTCAGTGGAACCAATCAGAATAATATAATCACTTGTCCTGAAGCACATCTCTGCAAGGATATAATCAAAGGTCAGGGCAGTAGACTTAGCATGATCTCGTGGAGCTATAACCATACATTGCTTATGTGAGCTAGCATACAGTTCCCATGAAGTACGATGGAAAGGCGGAGTAGGCTTCGCATCATCATACCTAACTGAGAGAAATGTACCAGCAAAGGCCTCAATTAGCTTAGCAGAAAGTTCAATACTCATGGTGGTAGCAAACTTCCATAAAGATAAAACTGCACCCTATCCTTATTAGTCATAGCAAGCTTTCCTACTCTCGGAGCAAGCAACAGGGTACTAAGATCAGCCTTCAGTAAATACTCAATTGTGTAGCGATCTCTCTGCTCTCTATAGTAAAGATTATCATCCTTAATATACGTAATAAGAATGTCAGATGATCCAACTAATGTCTCCAAAGGACGCTTATCATCTAATGTGCATTTAGGCGAAGTTGATCCCACAGGAAGCAATGTAAATCGTTGACCGGGTAAGGTAGCGTCATACCACCAGAATTGTGCAACACCAGCAGCTACAAAAGCTACAAAAGGTCGCATATTTTGATCAAAGGATAGGCTAATCTCTGTAATACCATCCATTTGAAATAGGAATGTGTCGGGTGTATTAGGAGCTGATACATATACAGATGTCCCTACATCTCCAGGAACTCCTACAAGTGTAGCTGTCCACACCTGTACCATGAGCCCTGAAGTAGCATTGGATAAGCCAATACCGCCTAGTTCATAATCAATAAGCCCATCCGTATACAAATAATCTGGATATAGATAATTTCCATATATAAGAGTTGTTGATAGTGTATGATCTGGAAGCATTATGGATAAAAGCCCCAAGATTGACGCCAGTTCAACTGAAGGGATACAGAGCTTGTTTTAGGGATAGCCGGAGATACAGAAAACTGCCACTGACCATGAGGTGATGTAGTAAGCATCGCTGTAATGTTCATGTTATTATTAGATAGGGAAATAGTTCGTTTGAAATCCCTAAAATAAGTTCCTGGAACATAAGCACTCTGAGACATCTCTGAATAAGCGCTTCCATTTCCACCTGTACCAGTGGGGCCATTTGTAATAGGACCTATCGTTCCATTATAGGTATTAATATACATCTGATTAAAAGGCCCAATCTGAACAGAATAGTACAATAAAGGTGCAGTTGCAATAAATGCTCTACGAAATATGCCACTGTAAGATGTACTATTAATTAGAAAACTATAAGAGGTATCTGTCTGATCTAGATATAAACGAAGTTCATATGTAACAGTTAGAGCCTCATCAGCCAGAACTGTGATGGTTGTAGGGACGCCACTTCCATCAACAATAAGGGCACGACTAAATAGACGAGGGGTAGTATCACCGCTAAGAGTTCCTCCAACTCCAACTTCTGATAGATTACCAGTAGCTGCACCAGCAGGAAATGTATATGTCCAGATACATCTGTAATAAGCGGGTGTACCTGATACATAAGATACACTACCTCCCTGCACACTACTACCGGCAGAAGGCGGGTACATTGCCAGGGGAGATTCAAGAGCAACATCAGTAAGTGCCGGAGCAGTAGTACCGGTGCCTACTGCACAGTGAGTATTTAGAAAAAATCCAGTTAAATTATAATTCGGAGGATTTCCAATCTGATCTAATCCTTGATAAGTAATTAAATTATCAAAAGGACCAGTATCTTTAACAACAATACCAGAATATACTTTTGTAACTTTAAGACTATAAATACCCTTAAATCTAGCATGGGTATGAATATTAAGTGATGGGGTCATGTAAGAGTTCCTGAGAGCATTGATATTGTAGCTTGCATATCTTCATGAGGATTTGTATAGGAGACAAGGGAATTATACAAACTTCCGTCCAACATACTTATAACTCCAAGCAAGCTCTCAGCTGGATTATCGTATGATACTAATCCACTATAAAGAGATCCATCCAAAATAGTAGCATATGCTTGCATATCTTCATGTGGGTTGATATAAGATACTAATCCACTGTACAAACTTCCATCCAACATCTGAATACTTCCAGATATGAATTCAGTTATATACGGATTAAGAAGTGAATGTCCATTCAGCATCTGAATAGATGCAGTAAGATTAGTATCTGTTATATCAACTGGATAAGGTTGACTAGTAAAGTACAAGGGAATGTAAACAGGAACTGCTGGATTAGCATCTGGGAGAATTGCAATTCTTGTAATTTGCTCGACTATTCTAGCAGTACTGGTGACAATGGTCATCAGTATATCATACACAACGCCCGGTAATCCCTTCTGAACCTTCTGCTCACAGATATTACCAGTGATAGTAACAACCTGATATAGCAGTAGAGAAGGAGAAGGATCAATACCTGTATGCACACTGATGGTAGCAACCGCAGAACTAATCGTTTCTCCAGAGAAAAGATCGGCAGTAAAATCAAAGAAGATAGGAACTACATCCACTACCATCTTTGGATCATGTATGGATAAGGCGGGCATCAGTGATTAGAAAACAATCCACCAGGAGTAATAACAGCCAACCTGCCTTCTTGTGAGTACACATGACTATCGCTGCCAGTAACTGTGCAAACAATTGTATAGATAACTCCTACAACCCCATCTTGAATTGGTACTGTCACTTCTGGAGTCGTAATAACAGGAACATCTGCAATCATAGCAGATGGGTTGGGATCAATTCCACTGTATACAATAATAGTAATCACTACTCCCGTGATAACCTCCCCAAACACAAGCTGATCGAGGAAGTTAAATGTGACAGGAATATCTTCAGCTTGTGATTTAGCTGGAAGGGTAAGGAAGCTCATTCAATAGCCTTCGACTTATATTTCCCGCCTGGCTGAGACTTTCCAAGACCAACTCCCCTGGGCAGACCTTTCCTACCAGAAATGGTATGGGAGGGTTCTGAGAACTTCCCCATAGCCAACTGTTTCTTGGGTTTAATCAAACTGTTAGCATCCGTTCCAGTATTCCAATTTCCCAAGCTTCCATGAGTGGGCGGATTAAATGTCAGTGCCATCTAGAGTTCTCCCAGTAGCAACTTGTTTATTATCCAGCAGACCTATAAGGCGATTGGCAAGACGCTCCAGTCGGTCTCCACCATCACTTATGTTAAGGGTAGTAGCACCTGCAGCCCCAATACGCTTAGTGGCTTCCATCTGCAGACGAGCTGCCTTAAGCTGCTCTCCAATATCTCCCTGCTCCATTGCATTGGAGATTACATCAACAGACTTAACATACATAGCTTCCAGCTGCACACCAGCGGCCTGAGTCATCTCAGACAGGTAAGCCTGACAGATGGGCATGGCACAGAGCATTGTTACATACTCTGGAGTTATGTCACAAAGGGTGGCAACCTTCCACCTTGGCTCCCCTTGTGCAATAAGGGAGAGAACCTGCCTGTGCTTGGTCTTCAACTTCTTAAGCTGATACCGACCGGAGTTGGCCTCAACCTCCATATCGCCTGCATCTTCTGCAAGTATCAACTCATTATCAGATGTATCCATTGGAAGTATCCTCTTTCTTATCTTCCCGCTCTGACTGATCGCATCCAGAACGATGAGTATCAAAGCAGGTTGGATCATCTTGCAGGGCAGCGCAAACCCGTCCCATTGCCTGTAACTGCTGGGAAGTGAGAAGGGCAGAGAAGCGATCGAAGTTTGAAGTAGCCATGCGCCCAATGGTACAATATGCCAGGGAAAAATGCAAGGCGGCATTATTGCAGGCATATATACTATCAACAATCATAAGAAGAGAGTTTGGGTGGCGCGCAAATATTTTGGAGCCTTTTAGCGTTTCCTATCGCGCAGTCACTTTGCCTCCTACACCCTTGATTTTTTCGATGGGCAAATTAGACCCCCCGTACCCCTATCTGGGAATGATCTACTTTTGCGATTGATCGAACTTGCCAAATGCAAACTATTATTATTTGCATTGCCCTGCATTTGAAAATAGATTAAAAATAATTGTTATAAGCAGGATGATCCTGCATCCAATCATATATGACACCAATCACACAAATAGGAATAGACATGACCATTAGTGAGCTGATTGCCGTCTTGCAACAATTGGATGGCAACTTGTCGGTATCCATGACTGTTAATAAAGCAAATAGCCAGCCGATTCGATCGGATGAATTGCTGGCAGTCACAACCGACGGTATGCTGGTGTTTGTCCGTAAATAATTGTTATAAAGCACATGGATGTACATCCAACATTCTGCAACACAACCCAACAACCGGAGACACAAAATGAACAATGAAACCCGCGTTACCACTTCGACCAAGGCCAATGCGAAGGCCGAGGCCATCAAGACCAATGTCATTCTGAATTGGGACGATTGCAGCCCGGAGGAAATCCGTGCGCTGGCGCAGCAGGCCCTGATTGTGAAATTGCAGGGTGGGTGGCGGCGTAACGGCATCCCCACGGAAGTCACCGTGAACGTAAAAGACCACAAGGCCGGTGCCCGTGCGCCCAAGGCCGCAACGGACATCCTCGCCCTGATCCAGAAACTGAATCCCGAGGATCGTGCGAAGGCCATTGCGGCCTTACAGGCCGGTTCGGCGGAATAATCTTACATGGCCAAGGATGGCCTGTTTTACCTTCCTTTAATAAGTGGAGAACGTAATGGATGGGCAAGAATCGCTGCAAGAAAGTATGATGCAGTTGTATAATCTTCTATCACATGCAAAGGCGAATGGATGGGCAGAGTTCAGTCTTGATAAAAGAAATATTGAGATAGCCCTTATGGCACTGGATATTGCCATCGAACTGTAATCATTACCAAAGGTTTGTCCCAATTTGGGACAGTTCTTACACAATCAATTGGAGATGGTGCCATGGTACAAGAAGAGATTTTGGTATGCAACTATGAAAATCCTTTCATGGTCAATATGGCTATTCATGAGAGGAAAGAAAGAGCCAAAGCTGCTAGAAGTGAGGATGAATATCTTGCAGCAGCCGAATCAACATGGCAAGAGTATATTGAACCTTGCGACTGTCCAAAGTGTCAGGAGTTGTCCAAATGATGAAGAACAGTCCACACGACGCTACTGCCCTTTGCATGCCCATCCCAAAAGATGACAATGGACGTCCGCTTACCTACAAGGAAATGGTAGATGTTGGGCGTGCTCGACTTGGCCTGCCGATGACGGCCGATATACAGGAAATGGAACTGGAGCCGCAAGTATGATCCCTGTTATCAATAAGCGGATTCGTAGATGGTCATACTACTGTCAGCTGGCAACAAGTTGGACTTGGGATATTGGTAGTTACTACTGGTATATGTATCCTTAGATTAAAACGGCCAACCTGAATCCCTTTTGCAAAGAAGGGATTTTTTTATCTGTATTTATACCTAGTTACTGGATATTTATATTGGTTGTATGTATTATGTATGTGTAATGGCTGTACATTGCAATACACCATATATACTTATATATATATAAAATAATATAGGTATATGGGTATACCATTACAACAACCAGCCACCACCACCAACCACATTTCATTCACGGAGATACGGAAGTGAAGTCAGATACACGCAATAGGTATGTTGTTAGGTTTGATATTGCATTTAAGCAAGTTGCTAGGTTGATACAAGACTGTCCACGGGAAACGATAGAAGATCAAGCACTTATGCACAGGTATCAGATGCTGTTTGATCAAGGCAAAGAGGTGCAGACACTTGTATATGAGAGTGAGAATACTATGATTGTCAGCAATGCGCTGCAGTCGTATGAGAAGAGGGTGGAGAATGCTGTTGGAGGGAGATTCTCAGATACACCTGAGGTATTGCCAGCGGAACTACCTGATGGTATTCAGAAGTCTATATCTGATCGAATAGCTATCGCGCAGGCGCAGTTGTTGGAAGCTTATGAAATGGCTATTGAGTTTCATCCAATGGCAGCAGATGTTCCTGCCATTATTAAGTTACAAGCAGAGGCTAATGCTATGACTACTATCATGCACGATGTTATGAGAATTAAGGGATTTGTATGAGGCCGGGAGAAGTGGTAACAGTTAGGATTAATCCAACTGATTGCATGGGGATTGCCGATATGCTTACGCTGGGGAATGTAGATACAGTGGGTATGTCATTCGCACAGGCCACTGCAACTGTTCTACAGTCTATGCTGGAATCAGCACGGCTGCAAGGAATTATTCCTGATCGAGATGGGTTTGAGTTTAGCAAAGTTATGCAACCATTCAGCAGGAAGAAGAAAGGACCTCCAAAAGGAGGGCTTATTGCTGCCATGAATCAAATGAAGACATCTGTACATACTGCAAGGGATATTGCCAGCATTATTACGCCAGAGGAAGAGGTGACTGCTATTGTTGGAATGACATCTGAGCAGCGGCAAGCAGGCTTGCGTATGAAGGAGCTCCAGGTTAAACAGGAATATGCTAAAGATAGTTGGTCTGTACAGGATCAAGAAGAGTGGGATCGGCTGTATAAGATTGTATTCCCGGAAGGTTAACGGACATTCATGTCCGCTGTTCATGTAGCTAATACCCATATCAATAAGGAACTATTATGCCTCGTCCCATTTGCTGGATATGTGGAAATCAGTTATTCTATATAAAAGGTGTACCTGTGTATGCTGAGATAGTTGATCCCATCGACGTTGTACATAGAGTACATAAAGTATGTAAAAAAGAAGATGATTATCAGAAAGATAAAGATGCTACAAATGATTTTAGAATTAGGCACAATAATCGAGATAAGGGAATTGATGGGTAGAGGCGGAAATAAATGTTATATTTGCCTATTTCGCGCATCCAATCATTGTAAGCCCGTTTTATACACAACAACTGGAGGGATCATGTCAATCTACAAAGCCAATGGATATGAAAATCGACTGGATTACTTGCAAGGATTAGCGGAAGATAATGGAGTTCCATTGGATGTTGTAATTAGTATATCGGATCTGTTTGGGCCAAATGAAGACTTTGACGGACTTGTATCAGCCGTTAGAGACTATGCAGATGGTCAATCCACCTTTATGTAAAGGATTCTAAAGGATGGACACACAAGTCATATACACCTGCCCAGGCAGGGGGCAAGCCAATCGCAAGACAACCTTACACATCAACTGGGATTCAATCAGCCGAGAACAATTGATTGTTCTTGCCCGCGCTCGCATATTCCATCGCCTACAACTAGACTTCATAGCCAGTAAACAATTCCCAGACCATGTTAGCGTGGAAGCAATAGACTTCGTTCGATCTGATATTAAGTACACAAACACGCAACAGGTATCTGCAAAGAAAGTCAGGGATGATGGGAAGGTAATGAGTGAGTTTGAGAAGATACTGGCAGCACTAACACCAGAAGAAAGGATGAAACTTGCAGGGGAAATTGCATGAAACGATACAAGATAGTAGCCATTATATACATAGTATTATCATTCCTCTGGGGATATGCTTGGGCAACTTATATCGCCAACAAAGACGTGTCCCAAATTGGGACATAACTGTAATGCCAACAACAAGGGGAAATTAAATGAGCTTTCAGGTATCCTTCCTTTGGAAGAATAATCCTCGGTTTGAGCCGACTCACTATCTCTTCGATACAGCTCAGCAAGCTGAATCATATGGAGACTATCGGGAGTCAAAGTGTAATGACATACTCGATACAAAAATCAATAGCCGTCCTGCGAAAGCAACGCACATTTTTGCAGATAGCAAGGTATATACAATCCATGACTCAGTCGAGGCATGGAAAGGCATCTTGGAAGGAGAATGATATGGAATCTCTTGAATTATTCCCAGACAGCTCCCCCAGAGGGGAGTCAATTGACTCCTTCGATGATAAAGTACTGTCAGCGGTAAGGGCAATGCCAAGTGCAGAGAAGAAAGCAGTAATGATCTTTGCAATGTCCGCAGCGGAGTATGACCACACAAAACTGCTTGTTAAGTTATGTGAGCATTCAACCCTCCTGCGAGCAAACATTCACAAGGTTGATATGACCTCAAAGGAGTTTCACATCCTTGAGGGGTTGCTGGATGACGTATGTGACTTCTCCAGGTTCATTAACACAGCTTGGGAGAATTGGGTCATTAGGAGGATTGTGCCATGAGTGTTGATAGTTTCAGTAGAGCACAATCTAATCATGATAACTCCCTACCACCAGAAAACGATCCTCCAGATGTACCTGAGTACTTAATCCTACAAATTTGCCATGAGTGGGCAGAAGATCCTCCGCAATGGATGAGGGAGAGGGCAGAGGAGTATTGGATCGAGAAGTGGGAGGAGAAAAGACGAACGCATCCTTGGAGAAAGTAATGTGCATATGCAACCTGTCAGATATGACAAATGAGCAGGTACAAGCCACATGTAAGGCAGAACAATTGGAGATTGAAAAATGTGCTATGCAATTATTGAAGTCAAGTACATCGCTGCAGGAGAACAAGATCAACTCGTTCGATGCGCTGATTCAGACGCACTTGACAAGAGAATAAATGAGTTAAAATTGCTAGGAACAGTTGCAAGTATTCAAACATTCTCCCCTGTTATTAAAATACAGAGGAAATTAGTATGGGAGCAGACTGATGAAAGCAGTATCTAAGTACTCAAAGGAGGAAGTGCTGGCGCAGGCAGCTTATGAAAAAGATAAGCTACGACTACAAGATATGCTAATCTCCTATGCATTGATCCTTGAGAAGATCGAACGGTCGTGTGATGAGTTAACCAATATCGAAATTATGAAGGAGTGGTTCATCGCGGATGGGGGCATCCACGGGCCGAACATTGAAAGCGTGACGATGCCGCGCGCTAAGTACCTGGCATTCCGGCGATCCCTCCAAGCCATAGCCCACCTGTTGCCGAGTGAGCACGGAAGGGTGGATGCCGAGGCGAAAGTAAACATGCATGCGACTTTGGCCATGCAGGACGCGGGGACAGAGGTTCTGTGGAACAGGCAGTTCCAAGGTTCGCCGTGGGCAGGTCAATTTCACCTCATCAACAAGGCATCTCTTGGTGAACTAAACAAGGTGTCCTGCGATGTGTATTTCGCAATGCGACGCGTTGAGCTTGATGCCGATCACCCGCCAGCACAGGCG